>Ga0326728_10000631_pt1 | contig 135555 bp, 121 predicted proteins | sample MB3enrmetagenome_FD_207602 | JGI IMG/M metagenome (GOLD analysis project Ga0326728, IMG submission 207602) | Lab enriched peat soil microbial communities from McLean, Ithaca, NY, United States - MB31MN | ecosystem: Environmental > Terrestrial > Soil > Wetlands > Peat | place: USA: New York...
GCTGGGCCGGCTGGGGCCGAAGCCCCAAGCCCTCCCGTAGGCCCCTCCTCGCCCTCAAAGGGTTTCCTTGGTGGGCCCCCCTCTCCTGCCCCTTCCGTGCGCCGGCGTGGCCGCCCTCGGCGCTGTGCCTCGCCCTCTCCCCGCCGTCCGTGCGGCCGGGCGTCCGCCCCTTGGTGGGCCGCCGCCCGGCCCCCTGGCCGGCTCGGCCTTGGCCCCCTGGCCGGCTCGCCTTTCCGTCCCCGGTTTTTGGCCTGCCTTCCCGCGCCTGTCCCTCTCTCCCCACCACGCGTTTACTTTGCAATCGGCCAGAGCGCGCGACCTGTCGTGCCTTGCCGGCACCGAGTGCCAACCACCCCTGAGGTGCAGCAACGACACGGAGACTCCCCGTCGCGCAACGCCCGACAAGGTTGCGGGTCACCTCCCACTCCGGCGACGCAGCTCGGCCGCGGCGACGCGCGGGTCTTCGGCTGAGCAGATCGCCGCTACAACTGCGATCCCCGCGGCGCCAGCGGCGACGAGCTCGGCAGCGCGATCGGCCGTGATGCCTCCGATCGCGACGCACGGCACCGCAGAGACGGCGCACACGTGACGCAGCCCTTCGACGCCCATCGGCGCCGCGGCATCAAGCTTCGTCTGCGTTGCGAAGACCGGGCCGACGCCCAGGTAGTCGATCGTCCCGGGCGGGAGTGCCGCGGCGGACTCCGCTTCCGCGAGATTCGTCACCGACCATCCGATGACAAAATCCGGACCAGCGATGGAGCGCGCCGCCTCGGCGGGAAGATCCGACTGACCCAGATGCACCCCGTCGGCGCCGGCCGCCATCGCGACGTCGAGGCGGTCGTTCACCACGAGCCCGACGCCGGTCGTCTTGAGCAGGGCGCGCAGTTGAAGCGCCACGTCGAGGAGCTGGCGCGTCGTCGCGCCGTGGTCGCGCAGTTGCACCGCCGTTACGCCGCCGGCGATAGCAACTCGCACCGTTTCCAACAACCCCCGCTCGCCGCAGACCTCGTCGCCGGCGACGAGGTAGAGGGTCAGGTCGAGTTCGCGGGTCACTCGGCCAACCCGACCGCGCCGCCTGCAAGGGCGCCCAGCTGATCGATGAGCCTGACCGCGAACGTGCCAGGCAAAGGGTCCTTGCGCGCCGCGCGCGCTCCGGCAGTCTTGAAGACCGCCGACGCGGCAGCCGCCGCGAACAGCGCGTCGTTCTCGACCGCGACGAACGTCGCGACGAGTGCGCCGAGCGCGCAACCAGTTCCCGTGATCCGAGTCAGGAGTCGACTCCCTCCCGGGACCGCGACAACATCTTTACCGTCGGTCACATAATCGACAGAGCCGCTCACAGCGACCACGCAGCCCCGCGCGCGGGCGAGCGCCGTGGCGGCGTCAACCGCCTCCTCCGAGCGGGCGAGCGAATCGACGCCGCGCCCCGCGACGCTCGATCCGGCCAGGCTCATCACTTCGGAGGCGTTCCCGCGCACGACGGTCGGGTGAAGCTCGAGCAATTCGGCCGCGAACACCGTGCGATGTGCCAGCGCTCCCACAGCAACGGGGTCGAGCACCCACGGCCGACCATGCTCGTGGGCCGCGAGGGCGGCCGAACGCATCGCCACCTCCCGTTCCGCCGACAGAGTCCCGAGATTCACGAGCACGGCGGCCGCGACGGCGGCGAAGGGACCCGACTCCGCGGCGTTCTCCACCATCGCCGGCGACGCGCCGACGGCGAGGAGGACATTGGCCGTGAACTGGGCCACGACGATATTCGTCAAACAATGGATCAGCGGTTGCTGTTCGGCCACGTCGTGCAAGGCCACCGGCACACGGCGGTCGGTCCAGGCCAGCTCGGTGTGCATCGGTGACGTCCCTCCGCTCGTACGAACGAGATCAGGTTCGACAGGTCTCTCTCAGCCCGACGGCGTCGGGCACCCTGCGCCAGAAGGTGAGTGTAACGACTGACCCGTCAGCAGCCGCACGTGGCACGTACGGCGCCTCAGGCACGGGATCGAGACACGGTGGGACCCGTTCGGCGAGGACGGCTTTGCCTCCACGGTGCCGGTGACCCGGCGGGGTCGGATTGCCCCGCCGAACGGCTCGTGTCCCAATCGGTGAGACTCCTCTATTATGAGTCTAACTCAGCGTTGTGGAACCGATGGACCGCGGGTGGGATGCAGGGACCCTCAAGAAGTGACGACCGTCGCAGCGAGAACCCCGACGAGGCCGCGGCCCAGATCGGCGAGCTCGTCTTGCGGATCGCAAGGCATTTGAGGGCGAACTCGGCGAGACGGTTGGCGCCATTCGGTCTCACCGACGGCGACGCCCGCGCTCTCCGCATCATCGGGCGGGCGCGGTCACCTCTACGCATGTCGGAGATCGCGCAGCGCAGCCGGATCGTTCCCCGCTCGGCGACGACGATCGTCGAGAGGCTCGAGGCCAAAGGACTCGTCGTCCGGGAGATTGATCCCGCGGACCGACGCTCGATCCTCGTGTGCATGACCGACGCCGGGTCACGGTTGTTCCTCGAAATTGGTCGCGCCCGAGACGACGCCGCCACGGAGCTGTTTGGTCGGCTCAAGCCGGCGGAACGTGCCGAGCTGCTCGACCTCCTTGCCCGGATCGACTCCGCCGACGATGCCGGGAGCGCGGTCTCGCACGAGCACCTGCCCGCGGCGAGCCCAAAGCGCGAGCGACGCCGATGATGCGCGCCGGAGCGGGATTAGGCCTGGGCGGGGGACGGGGCCTCGGCAGCTCGATGCGCTCGCTCATCCAGGACCGCTCCGTCGTCGGCAGCAAGGTCCCGAAGGGAACCCTGCTGCGCATCCTGCGCTGCCTCGCGCCGTACAAGGGGAAGCTCGCGATCTTCTTCCTGCTGACGATCGTCGACTCCTCGATCGGGGTGGCAGTCCCGCTCATCTACCGCGCGATCATCGACACCGGGATAGGCCACAGGGACACTCGCCTCATCGTCGTGCTCGCGCTCGTCATCGGCGGACTCGCGGTCGTCGACGCCGGGCTGTCGCTCGGCGAGCAGCTCTGCTCATCCCAGGTCGGCCAGGGCCTCATCTACGACCTGCGGACGCGCGTCTACGCCCACGTCCAGAGGATGTCGCTCGCCTTCTTCACCCGCACCCAGACTGGCGCCCTCGTCAGCCGGCTGAACAACGACGTGCTCGGCGCGCAACAGGCGACGACGGACATCTTGTCCTCGGTGATCGGCAACCTGCTCAGCGTCGTGATGGTCCTGACGACGATGCTGATCCTGTCCTGGCAGATCACGCTCGTCGCACTCGCCTTGCTGCCGGCGTTCGCGATCCCGGCGCGCTACATGGGGCGTCGCCTCGGGGCGATCACACGCGAGGGCTACGTTCTCGCGGCCGACATGAACTCGACCATGGCCGAGCGCTTCAACGTCGCCGGGGCGCTTCTCGTCAAGCTCTTCGGCCGTCCCGGAGAGGAAGAGGCGCTTTTCTCCGGTCGGGCGGGGCGGGTGCGCGACATCGCTGTCCTCCAGTCGATCTACGCCAGGGTGTTCTTCATTTCGCTCACCGTCACGGCGTCGCTCGCCACCGCCCTCGTCTACGGCTGGGGCGGGTCGATGGTGGTCCACGGGATCCTCGAGCTCGGCACGCTCGTCGCGATGACCGCCTATCTCAACCGCCTCTACGGACCGCTCACCCAGCTCTCGAACGTCAACGTCGACGTGATGACAGCGCTCGTCTCGTTCGACCGCGTCTTCGAGGTGCTTGACCTCGCGCCGATGATCACCGAACGAGAGGGCGCGCTCGACCTGTCGCACGGCCCGGCAACGATCGAGTTCGATCACGTGGACTTCAGCTATCCGAGCGCCACCGAGGTGTCCCTCGCCTCGCTCGAGTCGGTCGCCGTTCTTGAGGCCACCGACGCCCGCCAGGTGCTCTTCGACGTCACGTTCCGCGCCGAGCCCGGACAGCTCGTCGCGCTGATCGGTCCGTCCGGTGCCGGCAAGACGACGATCACCCACCTCGTCGCGCGCCTCTACGACGTGCGCAGCGGCGCGGTTCGGATCAACGGCCTCGACGTGCGCGACGTCACGCTCGATTCCCTGCGCTCGGGCGTCGGCATGGTGACCCAGGACGCCCACATGTTCCACGACACGATCCGCGCGAACCTCCTCTACGCGAGGCCTGACGCGACGGACGCGGAGCTCCGCGAAGCGCTCGCCGGCGCGCAGATTCTCTCGCTCGTCGACGATCTGCCGGAAGGTCTCGACACGCTCGTCGGCGATCGCGGCTATCGGCTCTCCGGAGGGGAAAAGCAGCGGATGGCGATCGCGCGCCTCCTTCTCAAGGCGCCCGACGTCGTCATGCTCGACGAGGCGACCGCCCATCTCGACTCGGAGTCCGAAGCCGCCGTACAGCGAGCGCTCAAGACAGCGCTCACTGGACGAACGTCGCTCGTCATCGCGCACCGGCTCTCGACCGTACGTGACGCCGACCTCGTCCTCGTGATCGACGCCGGCCGGATTGTCGAACGCGGGACCCACGACGACCTCATCGAGCGCGGCGGCCTCTACGCGGAGCTGTACCGGACGCAATTCCGCCAACAGGGATCCCCCCCGGCAGCGTCGGTCGGCAACGCGGACGGATCCGGCGAATCGCCCTGGACCACCGACCTGCGATCGAACCGACTTCCACCCTGGGAAGAGTGACCCTTCCCGCCGCCACGTCGTCACTCGCCGGCACGCGTCGATCGTCACCCGCGGTGCGCCACGCATCGAGGAAGGGGCTCGCAAGCAGCGAATTCCCTACCGAGCGCCTGGGCGGCACCCCCGGGACCGCCGACCCGCGACGGATAATCTTCCACTGCCCGTCGGCGTTGCACCGCCGAGAAGCGGCCCAGGCTGCCCGCGACCAGGTCGCTTGGTGCGTCGGGAGATGCCGTCTCCGCGACGACGACGCGGCCGCAAGGAGGGCCATGTTCTCAGGGATCGTCGAGGAGTTGGGCAGCCTGTCGCGAGCCGACGCTGCCCGCCGCCGCTTTCGCTCCTCGCTCGTCGCCCGGGACCTCGGCATCGGCGACTCCGTCGCGGTCAGCGGGGCCTGCCTGACGGTCGTCGCCCGGGGAGGGGACTGGCTGGAGAGCGACGTCTCGGCCGAGACGCTGCGGCGGACCACCCTCGGGAGTCTCCGGATCGGTGACCTGGTCAACCTCGAACGTCCCGTTCGTCTCAGCGACCGCCTCTCGGGACACGTCGTCCTGGGCCATGTCGACGCCGTCGGCAACGTCCTCGCTCCCGCGCCCGATCTGCGGGTCAGGATCCCACGGCATCTCATGCGCTACTGCGTGGAGAAGGGCCCCGTCGCCGTCGACGGCGTCAGCCTGACGATCTTCGACCTCGACGACGAGAGCTTCTCGGTCGCGGTGATCCCGTACACGGCAGAGCACACGACGCTCGGCCACAAGTCACCGGGCGATGCCGTCAACATCGAGGTCGACGTCACCGCGAAGCAGATCGAGAAGCTGCTCGCGCCCTATCTGGGCCGACGGTCATGACGCGCCGGCGCGATCGCGGCGTCACCGTGGGCGACGCCGCACCGGCCCCCACACACGGACCTTCCGGCGCGGGAATCGTCCTCGATCACGTCCAGAAGCACTTCTTCCACAACGGAAGGCCGGTCGTCGCGCTGCGCGACGTGAGCCTCTCGGTGACGGCCGGCGAGTTCGTCAGCGTCATCGGCCCGAGCGGTTGCGGCAAGTCGACGCTCCTGCGCATCATCGGCGGGCTGATCGCGCCCGACGGCGGGAGTGTCCGCATCGACGACGCCACCCCGGACGAGGCCCGGGCCGCGAAGCGCTTCGGTCTCGTGCCACAGACCCCGGCGCTGCTCCCGTGGCGGTCGGTCGTCGAGAACGTGACGCTGCTCCGTGACGTCGGACGCCCGCCGTGGCCGTTGCGCGCCAGTTCCCGGGTCGCCATCCCGGACGATGCGACGAGAGACCCGATGGCACTGCTGGAGCAGGTGGGGCTCGGGCCCTTCGCCAAGTCCCTCCCGAAGGAGCTGTCCGGCGGCATGCAGCAACGCGTCAGCCTCGTGCGTGCGTTCGCCCTCGGGGCGCCGATCCTCCTCATGGACGAGCCCTTCGCCGCCCTCGACGAGATCACGCGTGACGCGATGCGCTACCAACTGCTCGACGTCTGGAGCGAGACCCGGACCACGGTCGTCTTCGTCACCCACTCGATCGCGGAGGCCGTCGTCCTGTCGGATCGGGTGATCACGATGGCCGCCCGGCCAGGTCGCGTGGCCGCCGTCGAGCAGATCGAGCTCGCGCGTCCGCGCACCGAGGACATGGAGGACTCCGACCAGTTCACCCTGCACGCCCATCGCGTCCGCACGTCCCTGCGGGCCAGCTGGGAGGGACGGGGACCGTGACCGGGACCGACGGGCGCTTCTCGCTCGGACCCGCAGCCGAGATCGGGGCCGGCGATCTCGCCAACCTCCGCCCGCGGACCGTCGGTTGGCCGAGGCGGCTGACGCGCAGCATCGTGCCGGGGATCGTCGCCTTCCTCGTCCTCTTCGGCGGCTGGGAACTCGGGGTGCGCGTCACCCACATCCCCGCGACCGAGCTCGTCGCTCCGTCGTCCATCTTCCGAGAGCTTTGGCGGGCTCCCGGCTTTTTCGCCAGCAACGCCTGGATCACGGTCCAGGAGGCGTTCTGGGGCTTCCTCGTCGCCTTCGCCGTCGCCATCGCCGCCGCTGTCCTGGTCGTGCACTCGAAGGTGATGGACCGCGCGTTGACCCCGATCGTCGTCATGCTCCAGGTGACCCCGATCCTCGCCCTCGCCCCACCGCTCGTCGTCTGGCTCGGTTTCGGGCCCCAGCCGAAGATCGTCATGGCAGCGCTCATCACCTTCGTCCCGCTGTTCACCAACGCAACGGTCGGGTTTCGCGCGATCGACCCGGCCACGTTCGAGGTCATGCGTTCGGTCAACGCCAGCAAGCCGGAGATCTTCACCCGGCTGCGCGTCCCGCACAGCCTCCCGTACCTGCTCGCCGCGACAAGGGTGTGCGTCGGTCTCGCCCTCATCGGCGCCGTCGTGGCCGAGTTCTTCGACTCCTCGGCAGGGCTCGGCTGGATCATGGCCAATGCCCAGCAATACCAGGAGGCCAGCGTCGTGTGGGCAGCGATCTTCACCCTCATCTTCATCGGCGTCGTGCTCGTCGCGCTGGTGACCGTCGTGCACCACCGGCTCCTGCGCTGGGCCGAGGTCGACTCGGCCAACCCCTAGTCGGCTTGTGCGCTGCGATGCTCCCTGCGACTGTTGGGTGAGACGAGAAAGAGAGGTCCCTCGTGCCGAGGTCCGCCGGTCATCAGCCCGCCGCGTTCGCGAAGGCCGTGCTCGGCTGCCTCGCCCTCTCCGTCGCGACGGCCGCGTCCGCCCGCGCGGCGACCGCGCCGACACGACCGGGAAGCTCGGCACCGGTCTCGGCGGCGACCGGCGTGACGTTCGCGGGGATCTCGCCGGCGGAATGTACGGCGAACCGGCGCGCAGGGAGGATCATCTTCGTCACGAGCTACAGCTACGCGCCGGCGGCCTCGATCGCTGACGTCGTCGTCGCGGCCCGGCGGGGCTTCTTCAAGGACATGTGCCTCGACGTCACCTTGCAGCCCGGGTTCAGCACGGACAACGTCGCCCTCGTGAGCGCCGACAGGGTGCAGATCAGCTCGCTCGGCTCCGACAGCGAGGTGCTCGCGGCCCGCGCCGAGGGCGCCAAGCTCGAAGGTGTCCTCACCTACGGCCACACCGCGGTCTCCGAGCTCATCACGCCGGGGGACGCGAGGATCACGAACCTGAAACAGCTCGACGGCACGACCGTCGGCATCAAGGGCGCGCTGCCCTATGAGATCTCGGCCATGCTCGCCAAGGCCGGCGTGAACATCGCCTCGCTCCGTCAGGTCCAGGTCGGTTACGACCCCGTGATCATCGACCAGGGTCGCATCATGGCCCTCCCCGTCTACAAATCGAACGAGATCCGCGAACTCAACGTGCTCGGCTACAAGTACAAGGTCTGGGACCCGACGCGCTACGGCGTCGCCGCTTCGTTCGCGTCCCTCGTCGTCAACACGGAGTTCGCCAGCGCGCACCCGACGGCGGTCGCCGATTTCCTGCGCGCCGACGTCGCCGGGTTCTGGTGGGGCTACGAGCACCAGGACCAGGCCGTCGCCTACTGCGAGCAGCTCGTCCCGCCGCAGCTCGGCATCACGCGCCCGGTCGGGCGCTTCCGCTGGCGGGTCGAGTCCGGCCTCGTGATCAGGTACACACCCCCGACCGAGCCGATCGGCGCGATCGACATCTCCCTCGTCAGGGACGAGTACGCGCAGGACGTGCGTCTGCACCTCATCGCCGCGGGCGTCAACGTCCGCAACGCGTTCGATCCGACTTTCGTCTCCGAGATCTACGCGGGAACGAAACTCATCTGGCCGAAGAAGTTCACCTAGCAACCACCTCAGGCGAGTCGCGATCCCCGGGTCGAGATGGTCCGGTCGACGCGCCTGGGAACTTCGTCCGGGCACCTCCGCCACTTCCCGATCGACATCGCGCCGGCGCACGACGCGGTCCCCGACGGTCCTGCGCCCAGCGGGGCGGCGTGAGCACCCCCGCCAGGTGGCTCGGCGACGAACTTGCCGACGAGAAGCTCGTCTACCCCTCAGGAGGCCGCGACCTTGCGCTTCCCCAGCTTCTCGGTCAGGTGCGCCGGCAACTCGGCGTAATGGTCGAAAGTCGCGCTGAACCGCCCGCGTCCGCCCGTCAGCGCGCGCAACTCCGCCGCATAGTGGCCGAGCTCGCTCGCCGGACACAGGGCGATGATCGTCTGTGAGCCGTCGGCGTCACTCGAGCTCGACAACACCCGGCCCCTCCGGGAATTGAGATCGCCGAGCACGTCGCCCTGGAACCGCGCCGGACAGGAGACCTCGACGCGGTCGATCGGCTCGAGTACGAGGGGAGCGGCCTGTTCGAAGGCGAGCGCGAAGCCGAGCGCCCCCGCCATCTCGAAGCTCGCCTCGGAAGAGTCGACCGTGTGGAACTTGCCGTCGTCGCAGATGACCCGGGTGTCGACGACGGGGTACCCGTAGATCCCACCCTGGTTCATGGCGCGTCGCACGCCCTTTTCCACCGCCGGGATGAACTGGCGGGGGATCGCGCCGCCGACGATCTTGTCGACGAACTCGAAGCCCGAGCCGCGCTCGAGCGGCTCGATCCGCAGATGCACGACCCCGAACTGTCCATGGCCGCCACTCTGCTTCTTGTGCCGCCCCTCGGCCTCTGCGGGCTTGCTGATCGCCTCCCGGTACGGGATGCGCAGGTCCTCCGTCTCGAGGTCGACGGAGAACTTGCGGTGGAGCCGTTCGCAGATCACCTGGAGGTGCGTCTCGCCCATTCCTGAAAGCACGGTCTGGTGGGTCTCGTCGTCCCGGCGGACCCCGAAGGAGGGGTCCTCTTCCTGCAGTCGGTGCAGACCGGTCATCATCCGGTCCTCGTCGCCCGTCGTACGGGGTTTGACGGCGATCGAGAAGGCCGGCGGAGTCACGGGCCCGAACTCGACGGTGACCGGCGACGATTTCGGCGCCAGCGTGTCGCCGGTGCGCGTCTCGGCGAGCTTCGGGATGGCGACGATGTCGCCCGCGACGGCCGCCGACACGGGCGCCGCCTCCTTGCCCCGCATCGCCTCGAGGACGTGGAGCCGCTCGTCCGAACGTGTCCGCGTGTTGACGAGCACGATGTCCGGCCGCAGGGTCCCCGAGACGACCTGCAGCAGCGAGATCCGGCCGACGAACGGGTCGACGATCGTCTTGAAGACCCGGGCGAGCGGCTGGGCCGCAGCGTCGTCGGTGACCTCGATGGACTGGTCGCCCGCCCGCGCCTTCACGCGCCGTCGTGGCGGGATCGCGCAGATCAGGTCGAGCAGCCGGTCGAGGCCCACGCCGTCCACCGCCGAGCCACACAGCACAGGGAACACGGTACCGGCGGCCACGCCGACCGCGAGTGCCCCGGCGAGTTCGGTCGGTGCCGGGATGTCGCCGTCGAGATAGCGCATCATCAGCGCGTCGTCGGCGACGACGATGCCCTCGACGAGGTTGTCCCGCACGCGGACCTCGAGCTCGACCATCTCGGCGGGCACGGTCCCGGTCGAGGGCTTGCCGGCGTCGTAGCTGACGGCCTGGTCAGCCAGCAGGTCGACGAAACCATGGAAGGCCGACTCCGTGCCGATCGGCAACTCGAGTGGCGCGATGCCGCTGCCGAAGGCCTCGCGCAGCTCGTCGAGCGTGCGGGAGAAGTCGGCACGCTCCCGGTCGAGCTTGTTCACGAAGATGAGCCGGGGCACGCCGCGCGCGGCGGCGAGGTGCCACACCGCCTCGGTCTGCACCTCGACTCCCTCGACGGCACTCACGACGAGGACGGCGAGATCGGCGACGTCGAGGGCGAGCTCGACCTCACCGATGAAATCGACGAAGCCCGGCGTGTCGATGAGGTTCACCTTGTGCTCGCCCCAGGTGAGGGGCGCGATCGCCATCGAGACCGAGATGCGCCGTTTGATCTCCTCGGGCTCGAAGTCCGCGACGGTCGTCCCGTCCTCGACACGGCCCTTGCGCACGATCACCCCCGTGAGGTGCAACAGGGACTCGGTAAGCGTCGTCTTTCCGGTTCCACCGTGTCCGACGAGGACGACGTTCCGGATCTGGCCGGGCGACAGATTGCTCAACGACCGCACCTCCTTGCACAGCGGTTGGCGAGGTGACCGCATCGTAGGCGGAGGGTCGGACCTCGGCGAGACGGCCGGGGACCCGGTTCGGTAGCCTCGGTTCGTGCGCCGCGGCGATCTCGCTTCTGATTTCGCCCTGCCTGACGAGCGGGGGGTCACCCGCACCCTCGGCGAGTTCCTCGCCACGGGCCCGGTCGTCCTGTTCTTCTATCCCGCCGCGATGACCCCCGGTTGCACCGCCGAGAGCTGCCACTTCCGCGACCTCGGCGCCGAGTTCTCGGCGCTCGGCGCGGCCCGCGTCGGCATCAGCCACGACGACGTCGCGACCCAGCGGCGCTTCTCCGACCGCCACGGCTTCGACTTCCCGCTGCTCGCCGACGTTGACGGCGAGGTCGCCAGGAGCTACGGGGTTCGCCGGCCGATCAGCGTGCTCGGCACGAGACGCTGGACGTTCGTGATCGACCGGGACCGTCGTGTCCTCGAGGTGATCAAGAGCGAGACACGCATGGCCGCACACGCCGATCGCGCCCTCGCGGTGCTCCGGGGAACGCCCGCGACCTAGACCGCGCGGGCGGGCCGTCCGGCCGCGGCACCGCCGCCGGCGTGAAGTGCCCCTCGCTAGCCTGCGGTCGTGCGCGGGCGGTTGCTCATCGACACGGGCCCGCTGAGGACGAACCCGCAGTACCGACGGTTGTGGTCGGGCTATCTCGTCAGCACGTTCGGCAGCGAGATCACCGTCGTCGCCGTTCCGTTCCAGGTCTACCGGATGACCCACTCCACCCTGGACGTCGGGCTCGTCAGCCTCGCCCAGCTCGGTCCGTTGCTCCTCGGCTCCTTCGGCGGTGGCGCGATCGCCGACGTCTTCAACCGCCGGCGCCTGCTCGTCGCCACGCAGATCCTGCTCGCGGCGACGAGCCTCGGCCTCGCCCTCAACGCCCTCTCGGCAACACCCGCCCTCTGGGCGGTGTTCGTCTGCAGCGCCGCCGCGGCGGGAGTTGCCGGTGTGGACGGCCCGACGCGCGCGGCGCTCGTCGCCGACCTCGTCGGACGGGCCTCCCTCACCCAGGCGATGGCGCTCTGGCAGCTGATGTTCAGCCTGAACATCGTGGTCGGCCCGGCGCTCGCCGGCCTCCTGATCGGCCGGGTCGGTCTCGCCTTCGCCTACTGGGTCGACCTCGTGACGTTCGCCGTCTCGCTCGTCGCCATCCTCCGGATCTCCTTCCCCTCGACCGGCGCGACGCGCCGCTTGCTGACGGCCGCCGCCTTCGTCGAGGGCCTGCGCTACCTCGCGCGCCACCAGGTGCTCCAGGCCGTCTACCTGGTCGATCTCAACGCGATGGTGTTCGGAATGCCGCGCGCCCTGTTCCCGGCGCTCGCCGTCCTGCGCTTCCACGGCGGCGCCGAGACCGTCGGCCTCCTCTACGCCGCGCCGGGCGCGGGAGCCCTCCTCGGCGCCTCCCTTGCCGGCTGGGTGACGACGATCCGGCGCCAGGGGCTGGCCGTCCTCCTCGCCGTCACGGCCTGGGGGGCCGCCATCACCGCTTTCGGGTTCGCGTCGGCGCTCGTTCTCGCCCTCGTGCTGCTCGGGCTCGCCGGCGCGGCAGATGTCATCTCGGCGGTCTTCCGCTCGACGATCCTGCAGCTCGAGGCCCCGGACGCGCTGCGGGGGCGCCTGCAGGCCGTGCAGACGGCGGTGGTCACCGGCGGCCCGCGCCTCGGCGATCTCGAGTCCGGCGCGGTCGCGGCGGCGATCGGCGTCGCGAACTCGGTGATCGCCGGCGGTGCCGTCTGCCTCGTCGGCGTCGCCGTGCTCGCCCAGCGGATGCCCCGCTTCGCGTCGTTCGTCGCCCACACGCCGGCGCAATCGCACGCCGCGCTCGGCGGAAGCGATGTGGCAGGGTAGGGGCGTGAAGGTCGGCATCGTTGGCGGGACCGGTCCCGCCGGGCGTGCCCTCGGCGCGCGCCTGGCGGCGGCGGGAGCGACGGTCATCCTCGGCTCACGAGACGCCGCGCGGGCGAGGACGCTCGCCGCGGAGATCGTCGCCCGCTGGCCCGCATTCGACCTCGCGATCACCGGCGCGGCGAACGAGGCGGCGGCGGCGGCGGACATCGTCGTGTTGGCGACCGTGTGGGACGCCGTCGTGCCGACGGCGGTTCAGCTCGCCCCGGTGCTCGCGGGCCGCGTCGTCGTGTCGATGGCGAACGCCATCACCCGGGTCGGGGGGGAGTTCCAGGCGCTCGTCCCCGGGCGGGGTTCCCTCGCCGCGACCGTCCAGGCCGAAGTGCCCGGCTGCCGGGTGGCCGCGGCCTTCCAGCACCTGCCGGCGGGGCGGCTCGGCCAACTCGACGTGCCGATCGAGGCCGACGTGCTCGTGTGCGCCGACGACGAGCGGGCCGCTGACGAGACGGTCCGCCTCGTCGAGTCGATCCCGGGACTGCGCGGGCTGCGGGCGGGATCGCTCGCCGCGGCGGGCGCCGTGGAGTCGCTCACCGCCGTGCTCGTCAACGTCAACATCCGCTACCGGGCGCACACGACGCTTCGTCTCGCCGATCTGCCGCCGCGGCGGGAGGAAACCGGGCCGTGACGATGCGGCTGTACGAGACGGCCCGACGCGAGATCGTGCCGTTCGACCCGGGCCGCGTCGTGACGATATACACCTGCGGAATCACGCCGTACGACTCGGCCCACCTCGGGCACGCCGCCACGTACCTCACCTACGACATCCTGCAGCGGCGGCTGCGCGACCTCGGTCACGAGACAAGGTGCGTGCGCAACGTGACCGACGTCGACGACGACATCTTGCGCAAGGCGCGCAGCCTCGGCGTGCACTACCTCGATCTCGCCGCCGCCGAGATCGCCCGCTTCGACGAGCAGATGGGGGCCCTCGGCCTGCTGCCGAGCTACGCCGAGCCGCGCGCCACCTCGGCGATCCCGGACATCCTCGGTTTCATCGGGATGGTGCTCGAGTCCGGCCACGCCTACCAGGCCGGCGGCGGCATCTACTTCGACGTATCGACGTTCCCGCGTTTCGGCCGGCTCAGCCAGCTCGACCGCGCCGCGATGCTCGAGATCGCCGCCGAGCGCGGCGGCAACGTCGAAGACCCACACAAGAAGGACCCCCTCGACTTCGTGCTGTGGCAGCCGTCCTTGCCGGACGAGCCGGCCTGGGAGTCGCTCTGGGGACCGGGACGCCCCGGCTGGCACATCGAGTGCTCGGCGCTCGCGCTACGGGAGCTCGGTCTCACGATCGACCTCCACGGCGGCGGAACGGATCTCATCTTCCCGCACCACGAGTGCGAGTCCGCCCAGTCCGAAGCGGCGACGGGGGAGACCTTCGTGCGCCACTGGATGCACGCCGGCATGGTCCGCCTCGACGGCGAGAAGATGGCGAAGTCACTGGGCAATCTCGTCTTCGTCGGCGAGCTGCTGACGCGTTACGAACCGTCGGTCGTCCGGCTCGCCCTCACCGCCCACCACTACCGGGCCGGGCTCGACTGGGACGGGGGGCTCCTCGACGAGGCGAGGGCGCGCCTCGCCGCCTGGCGGCGCGCCGGATCGGGGTCCGCCGCGCTCGGCGAGGTCCGGGCCTGTCTTGATGACGACCTCGACACAGCCGGCGCGTACGGCGCGATCGACGCCGCGGCCCGCGCTGGGGGCGGCGTCTCTCGGGCGGCCGCCCTCGTCGGTGTGGCGCTGTGAGCTTCCAAAGTCGCCCCGGGCCGACCCATTAGGCTGCTGGTGCTCACGTCACGACCAACTGCCGCTGCGCCACTCGAGGCGCGGTCTTGCGCGGAACCGAGGAAGCGCGTGGACAGCAAGCCGACGAGGATCAACGTCATCGTGCCCGATGGTTCGACGCGCGAGCTCGTCCCGGGATCGACGGCGGCCGATCTCGCCGCGTCGATCGGCAAGCGACTGGCGGCCGACGCCGTGGTCGCCGAGGTGAACGGGGTCCTCGCCGACCTCGGCACGGTGCTCCACGACGGCGACGTCGTGCGGGTCGTCACCGGGGGAGTCGACGAGGGTCGCGCCGTCCTCCGCCACTCCACGGCGCACGTGATGGCGCAGGCGGTGCTCGCTCTGTTCCCGGGGACGCGCTTCGCGATCGGGCCGGCGATCGAGGACGGTTTCTACTACGACTTCGAGCTGCCCGAGAACAGGCGCTTCTCCAACGAGGACCTTCCGGCGATCGAGGCGGCGATGCGCGCGATCATCGCCGCGGACCAGCCCTTCGTGCGCGAGGTGCGCTCGATCGAGGAGGGGCTCGCGCTCTTCGCCTCGCAACCGTTCAAACGCGAGATCATCGAGGGCGTCGCCACGGCACACGGTGGGGTCGACCCCGAGTTCGCCTCCGAGGCCGCCGCGAGCGCGGCGGTGGTGACGACGTACCGCAACGGCCCGGACTTCGTCGACCTGTGCCGCGGCCCGCACGTGCCGAGGACGAGCCGCCTCGGCCATTTCAAGTTGACCCGCGTCGCCGGTTCGTACTGGCGCGGCGACGAACACCGCGCGCAGCTGCAGCGGATCTACGGCACCGCCTGGGAGTCCGAGGCGGCGCTCGCCGAGCATCTCCACCGGCTTGCCGAGGCGGAGCGCCGCGACCACCGCAAGCTCGGGCTCGAGCTCGACCTCTTCCACTTCCCGCCGGAGATCGGCAGCGGCCTGCCGGTCTTCCACCCCAAGGGTGCCCTCGTCCGCCAGCTGATGGAGGACTTCTCGCTCGAGATGCACCGCGCCCACGGCTACGAGCAGGTCTGGACGCCGCACATCGCCAAGGCGACGCTGTTCGAGACGTCCGGGCACCTCGGCTGGTACGCGGCGGGCATGTACCCGCCGATGGAGATGGAGGGCGCGGCCTACTACCCGAAGCCGATGAACTGCCCGATGCACATCCTCATTTACAAGGACCGCGCGCGCTCGTACCGCGAGCTGCCGCTGCGGTACTTCGAGTTCGGCACCGTCTACCGCTTCGAGCGCTCCGGCGTTCTCCACGGGCTGACGCGGGTGCGCTGCATCACCCAGGACGACGCGCACATCTTCTGCGCTCCTGACCAGCTCGCCGAGGAGCTCCGTTCCCTCCTCGCGTTCGTCCTCGAGGTGCTGCGCGCCTTCGGGCTCACGGAGTTCGAGGCCGAGCTCTCGACCCGGCCCGAGAAGTTCGTCGGCGAGGTCGCCGAGTGGGACCTGGCCACCGAGGCCCTGCGCAGCGCCCTCGAGTCCGCCGGCATCCCGTACGTCGTCGCCGAGGGCGAGGGGGCGTTCTACGCGCCGAAGATCGACGTCCACATCCGTGACGCCGTCGGCCGGCGCTGGCAGCTTTCGACCCTCCAGGTGGACTTCCAGCTGCCGAACCTGTTCGACCTCGGCTTCGTCGGCGCCGACAACGAGCGGCACCGGCCCCAGATGATCCACCGGGCGCTCTTCGGCGCGGTGGAGCGGTTCTTCGCGATCCTCCTCGAGCACTACGCCGGGGCCCTGCCGACCTGGCTCATGCCGGTTCAGGCCCGCGTACTTCCGGTGCGCGACGCGAACGCGCCCTACGCGGCCAGGGTGACCGATCGGTTGCGCCGCGCCGGCTTCCGGGTCGACACCGACGAGGCGGCCGAGCCGCTCGGCGCGCGCGTACGCCGCGCCAAGCTCGAGAAGCTCCCCTACGTCCTCGTCGTCGGCGACGAGGACGAGGACGCCGGTTCCGTCGGCGTGAACGCCCGCGGCGCCGGCGCCGTCGAACGCGGCGTGGTCCTCGAGGAATTCCTCACGCGTCTCGGCGCCGAGGTCGCGGGCCGCGGCCGGCCCGAGGACGGCGCCGCGTGACCTTCGACCACCTCTGGGCGGGTTGGCGCTCGGCCTACGTGACCTCGGTGTCCGAGACGTTCGGTCCGCCCGAGGAATTCGCCCCGGCGCCCGAGGGGGCGGGCGCCCCCGGGAACTGCGTGTTCTGCCGGCTGCTCGCCCCCGAGGCCGCGGACGAGCACTACGTCGTCTTCCGGGGGCCGCGCACGGCGGTGCTCCTCAACGCCTACCCCTACGCGAGCGGGCACCTCCTCGTGCTGCCGACCCGACACCTGCGCCGGCTCGACGAGCTCGACGCGGAGGAGAGTGCCGAGCTGTGGGCGACGACGCGCGACGCGACGGTCGCCCTGCGGCACGCCTACGACCCGGACGGGCTCAACCTCGGTGCCAACCTCGGACGCGCCGCCGGGGCGGGCCTGCCCGACCATCTCCACCTCCACGTCGTGCCGCGCTGGGTCGGCGACACGAATTTCATGACGACGGTCGCCTCGGTGCGCGTGCTGCCAGAGGCGCTCTCCGAGAGCTGGAGCCGCATCGCCGCCGCGTGGCCGCGCTGACCTTCGCCGACGGGCCGCGAGCTCCTCGGCGGGGAATCTCGCCCTTCCTGGTAGCGTTGCGCGGGCCGGAGCAGGAGGGGCGATGATCGACGGCCGGCGGGGCAAGAGGACGAACGAGGTCACCTCCGGACCCGCTCCACGCCCACGTCGCTCGCTCGGCCGACGCCTCGCCGCCATCGGCGTCGGCGCCGACGCGATCACGACGGTCGGCGTGCTGCTCGCGGTCGCGACCGCGGTGTTCATCGCCTACCACTGGTTCATCGTCGGTGTCGCGCTCATCATCGTCGGCGGGCTGATGGACACGCTCGACGGGCACGTCGCCAAGGCGGCCGGGACCGCCTCGGCGCGCGGGGCGTTCTTCGACTCGGTCGCGGACCGGGTTGCCGACTCCCTGATCTTCGGGGGCCTCGCCTGGTACTTCATCCGAGCGCACGACGCGAACGCCGCCCTCGTGCCAATCGGGATCCTCGCGGTGAGCAACCTCGTCTCCTATCAGCGCGCCAAGGCCGAGTCGCTCGGGTTCTCCGCCCACGGCGGGATCATGGAGCGGGCCGAACGGCTCATTTTCCTCGGCGTCACGCTGTTCATCGCCTTCTTCGCGCCCGTCGTCCTCCTCCCGCTGCTCCTCACGTTGCTCGCGCTGACCGCCGCGACCTGCGCCGGGCGCTTCGCCCGTATCTGGGCCCAGGCCACGGCTACGACGAACGCCGCGCCGCGGCTGGGAACCCTCCGCCGGGTGGGCACGCGCGCCTGGCGGGCAGGCCAACTCGGCGACCCGTCCCGGCGGGGGCGCCGTGACCTCGTGCCCCTGTCGACCCGCCTGCGCGTCGTATTCGGCGCGACCGGGGAACGCGCCGTCCCTCGGCGCGAGCGCACGGGCCGACACCGCAGTGCGCGCGCTTTCGGCCGCCGGTTCGACAGCGACCGCTGACAGCCCTGCGGGGCACGAGGCGCCAGTGGCGATGGGTCGCACGCGGGCCCGCCTCGTCTACTTCGCCTACCGGGGTGGCGCCGCGTTCCTGCGGGCACTGCCGGGCCCCGTCGCCCGCGTCCTCGCTGGCGGCGTGGCGCACGTCGCCTGGGCCACCGGACGCGCCCGACGGGCCGTCGTCGCGGCGAACCTCCGCCGGGTGCTCGGTCCGGAGGCGTCGGCCGCGCAGCTGCGCCGGACCGTGCGACGGGCCTACGCCAGCTACGCTCGGTACTGGTCGGAAGCGGCGCGCCTTGACGCGTCGGATCCCACCGTGCTCGGCCGGCGTCTCGTGGTGAGGCACCCGGAACGGTTCCGCGAGGTCGCGGCGCGGGGCCGGGGGGTGATCATCGTGCTGCCCCACGTCGGTTGCTGGGAAGCCGGCGCCATCTGGACCGCGTCGCTCGGCTATCCGCTCGTAACCGTCGGCGAGATGCTCGAGCCGCCGGAATTGTTCGACTGGTTCGTCAAGACCCGCAAGCGGGCCGCGCTCACCGTGCTACCGCCCGGGGCGGCGACGACGACGCGCCTCCTCGACCAGCTGCGCAGCGGCCAGGCGATCGCCCTCCTCGCCGACCGTGACGTCGTCGGCGGCGGGTTGCCGACCGAGTTCTTCGGCGCCAGCACGCCGATCCCCGCCGGACCGGCCGTGCTCGCCCTGAGGGCCGGCGCGCCCGTCGTGCCCGCCGCGATCTACCTCGAGCCCCGCGGCCGTTTCTCGATCGATCTCCTCCCACAGCTCGATTCGACGCGCTCGGGTGACTTTCGGTCTGACGTGGCCCGGCTGACCCGGGACATGGTGCGGGGGTTCGAGGAACTGATCGCGCCGCGTCCGGAGCAGTGGCACCTCTTCCAGCCGAACTGGCCGGATGCGGGTAAGGGCCGCGCCGAATGAGGATCGCCCTCGTCTCCGCCTACGACCTCGCCGTTCCCGGCGGGGTGCAGGCCCAGGTGATCGGGCTCGCCCGCGCGCTGCGCGCCGCGGGCGACGAAGTCGTCGTCGTGGCTCCCGGAGCGCCCGGCGCGACAGCCCCTGCCGACCTCGACTTGGTGCTGGTCGGCAGGTCCGTTCCATTCCGGGCGAACGGCTCCCTCGCCCCGGTCGCGCCGACGCCGGCGGCGATGCATCGGACGCGACGCGCGCTCCGGTCGGCGGCGGTCGACGTCGTCCACGTCCATGAGCCGCTCGTCCCCGGCCCCGCCCTCGCCGCGGCAAGCTGGCACGAGGTCCCGGTCGTCGCCACCTTCCACCGCGCCCGGGCGAGCGCCGCCTACGCCGTCTACGGACACGCCCTGCGCCGCGTCGTGCGCCACCTTGACGACCGCGTCGCCGTCTCGGACGTCGCGCGCGCGACCCTGTGGGCCGCGGCCGGGCCCTGCGACGTGGCGATCCTCGGAAACGCCGTCGACGCCGACCGTTTCGCCCACGCCGCGTCGGCCCCGACAACCGTGCCGACCGTGCTCTTCGTCGGCCGGGCCGAACACCGCAAGGGACTCGCGGTCCTGCTCGAGGCGTTCGCGGGCCTCGCCGGTGACGTGCGCCTGCAGATCGTCGGCGACGGACCCGAGGTCCCGGCGCTGCGGCGCCGCTTCGCCGGCGACCCCCGTCTCGAGTGGCTCGGCCGGCTCCCCGACGAGGAGCTCGCGGCGCACCTCGCCGCGGCCGAGGTCTTCGTCGCGCCGGCGCTCGGCGCCGAGTCGTTCGGGGTCGTCCTGCTCGAGGCCATGGCGGCCGGGACGCCGGTCCTCGCCTCGGACATCCCGGGCTACCGGCTCGCCGCCGACGGCGCCGCCGTCCTGTGCCCGCCCGGCGACGCCGTGGCGTTGCGCCACGAACTCTCGACACTGCTCGGCGACCCCGCGGCGCGGGCGCGCCTCGCCAGCGCCGGCCGACTCGTCGCCGCGCGCCATTCGTTCGCCGATCTCGCCGCGGCGTACGAGGGGCGCTACGCGCACGTCCTGGCGCGGGCCGCCGCGCGCCCCCACGACGGGCCCGGGGCCCTCCGATCGGGGCGGCGCAAAGCCCGTACACTCGGGCCGTAATGGCTCCTGCCCAGGCGCATGCGCGACGGCGCGCCCCATCGGCCCGCCCGACGAACGGCCGGGTGCCGCCGCGTCCCGCCACCCGGATGCGCGCCGGTGCGCTCGCCGTGGAACGCCCCGCGTTCGGTCACGCGCACGTCCGGGTCTCCGCCCGACTCGCCGGCGCTGCGCCGGTCGCGCTCGTCCTCGCCGGGGTGGCGCTCGCGGCGTCGGGCCTCCTCACGTTCGCCGGCACGGTCGTCTGCGGCGTGCTCGCCGCCTGCGGCGCCGCCGTCGTCCTCGGCAACCTCCGCTTCGGCTCGACGGCGCGCACCCTGCTGGCCCTCGACGCGCGCCCCGCCGATCCCGCCCGAGAGGCCCGCCTCGTGAACCTCACGGAGAGCCTCTGTCTCGGTTTCGGCCTCGCCGCGCCCGGCGTCGTCGTCCTCGACGACCCGGCGCCGAACGCGCTGACCCTCGGCCGCTCGGCACGTTCGGCCACGCTCGTCGTCACGACCGGCGCCCTCGACTTGTTCGACCGCATGGAGCTCGAGGCGGTGGTCGCCCACGAGCTCGCCCACCTGAAACGGGGCGACACAGCGGCGGCGGCGAGGGTGATGCGCGCCTTCGGGTTCGTGTCCGTGCTCAGCCCGGCGGCGGCGCGCCTCGCGGCGCGCGGCGTGGACGCCGACCGGGAGGCGCTCGCCGACCTCGCGGCGATGAGCGTCACCCGCTACCCGCCGGCGCTCGCCGACGCGCTCGAGGCCCTCGCCGGCGCGGCCACGGTGCAACCTCCGCTCGCGCCCGCGGTCGCCCGGCTCACGGCGTGGCAGTGGTGCGCGCCCTTCGCCCACCGTCCCCCGGGCCGTGCCCTGCCCGGCGAGCTCGACCTGTCGCTGCGGATCGCAGCGCTACGCGAACTGTGAAGACGACGAGCGCTGGCGGGGGGACCGGCGCGACCTTCGTCCCGGGAAGGGAGTGACCGGTGTCCGGCCATTCGAAATGGGCAACGACGAAACACCAGAAGGGCGCGAAGGACAAGGCGCGCGGCAAGCTCTTCGCCAAACTCATCCGTCAGGTTGAGGTCGCGGCCCGCGAGGGCGGGGGTGACCTCGCGGCGAACGCCAACCTGCGCACGATGTACCAGAAGGCCCGTGACGCGTCGGTGCCGGCGGACACCATCGACCGCGCCATCAAACGGGGGACCGGTGAGCTCGAGGGTGTCCGCTACGAGGCCGTCTCCTACGAGGGCTACGCGCCCTCGGGCGTCGCGGTCATCGTCGAGTGCCTCACGGACAACCGCAACCGGACCGGGGCCGAGATCCGCGCCGTCTTCTCCCGCAACGGGGGCTCGATGGCGGAGCCTGGCGCCGTGGCCTGGCAGTTCGAGCGCAAGGGCGTCGTCACGATCCCGCGCGCCACCGACGAGGACGCGATCATGACGGTCGCCCTCGACGCCGGCGCGCAGGACCTGCGCGACGACGGGACCGAGTGGACGCTCGTCGGCGAGCCGACCGACCTCCACGTGCTGCAGGCCGCGCTCGTTACTGCCGGGATCCCGGTCGATTCGGCCGAGTCGCAGTGGTTGCCAACGACGACCGTCGAGGTGTCGGACGCGTCCGGCGCGCGCAAGGTGCTCCATCTGCTCGACCTGCTCGAGGACCACGACGACGTTCAGCTCGTCGCCGCCAACTTCGACATACCCGACGAGATCCTCGACTCCCTCGAGGAGAGCTGACCGGTCGCGCATCCCCCGCCAGGATGGGACCCCTGGCTTTGCGCGAATAGTCCCCTGGTGCGGGCACTTTTGACTCAACGGCCGTTTGTGAGTCAAAAACAGTCCTGACGAGGCTGCCGCACGACATTCCGTTCGCTGATGGCCGAGGTTTGCGCGTCTACTCCACCGGAAACGCACAGCCTTATTGGTGGGGTTATCCCAAGGATGTGCGTCTTGCGATTCGCAACCGTTCTGGGGCATAAATGCGCGCGTGAAACTACAGCCCTGCAACTCATCCGAGAGCCCCCCCGAAAGGAGGTGAGTCGAGTCCCGGGGGGCCAAGTTTTGAGGCCCAGCCCCCCAGGACCCTTCCCACATGCGGCGGTCGTCTACTGGTTGTGGACACCCGATTCTGGATCGGGAAGTGGGGGTTCGATCCCCCTCCGCCGCACGTCCTAACGCGCCCCTGAACCGGATTTCCGGTTCTGACGCGGACGGTCCCAGTATGGCGACTTGCAGCTTGGGCAGACGCGCGGATGCTCCGCGCCCTTGGGTAGCCATTCGTGGCTGCACCTCTCGCATACCAGGTAGGTCACTGTTTTTCGGACTTCGCCCATGCTCTCCACTCTGTACCTTCTGGGTAGATATGTCAAGTAATACCCTCGCGGGGCTTGACTTTGAGTATACCCGGTGGTATATTAGTCCTAGGTACATAGGGACTGGGAGACCGAGATGGACAGCAGAGAACTCAGGGGAATGCAGATCGCAGCCACGATGCCGCTGCGCAGGGACGCCGGGGGCTGGATCGTGCCCTCGCAAAGCGGACCGGGTACCTACCGCGTGTCGCCGCACCCGACGACCACGTACAAGGTGGCGCAGGGGATCGTCCCGCCACCCGATGGAATCCAGCCCTACGGCTGCTCCTGCCCGGACTTCGAGCTGCGTGGCAAGCCCTGTAAGCATGTCATCGCGGTTCAGTACGTCGTGCGCCGTGAGACCGTCAACCCGGACGGCGCAATCGTGACTGAAGAAATGAAGGTCACCTACACACAGCCGTGGGCGGCGTACAACGCAGGACAATGCGCCGAGGGCGACTTGTTCCCCAAGATGCTGGCCGACCTGTGCTCCACGATTGAGAACGCCCCACAAGGTCGCGGTCGTCCCCGCTTGCCCATGAGTGATATGGCCTTCACTGCAATCGCCAAGGTTTATTCTGGCCTCTCCGCTCGTCGGTTCGACAGCGACGTTCGCGAAGCAAAGGCGCGCGGTCTGACCGATGTTGACCCCAGTTTCGCCACCGTGCTCCGGTACCTGCGCGACCCCGCGCTGACACCCGAACTGGAACGACTGGTCACCCTCTCGGCACTCCCATTGAGTGGGGTCGAGGATTCGTTTGCCATTGACTCGACGGGCTTCACTACCTGCACCTACACGCGCTGGTATGACCACAAGTGGGGCAAAGAACAAAAGCGTCAGGATTGGGTGAAGCTGCACGCCGTATGCGGCGTCGTCACGAACATCGTCACCGCGGCTACTGTCACCGGCACCCGCGGCGCCGGGACGGCCGACAGTGTGAATTTCGGACCGCTGCTCGCAAAGACCGCTAAGCACTTCAACATCGCTCAGATGTCCGCCGACAAGGCGTACTCGTCCAAGGCGAACCTGCAAGCCGTTGAGGACCACGGCGGTGTCCCGCTGATCCCGTTTAGAGAGAGCCGGGTGCGCGGTCCTCAGTCCCCGTTGTTCGACCTCACCGCGTTGCCACCGAGTCCCGATGCGGACGTGTGGGTTCGCATGTATCACTTCTTCGCGTACCAGCGAGACACGTTCCTCGCCAACTATCACCGTCGGTCGAACGTGGAATCGACCTTCTCGGTCATCAAGAGGAAATTCGGCGGATCGCTCCGGTCGAAGTCCGAGGTCGGCCAGTTCAACGAAACCCTGGCGAAAGTCGTCGCACACAACCTCTGCGTGATTATTTCCTGCGTGCACGAGATAGGGCTGGAAGCCCCAACCTTCAACACCCAGCTCGCGGGATAGAAAGCCAGGTACCGTAGCACCAATGGCAACCGCTCTTGCCGGTCTCATCGGGGTAGCGGTCGGCGCTGTGGTTACGGGCGTAGTCCAGGTTTTGATGACTTTTACTTCGCGTCGGCTAGCCGGCCGAACCGCAGCGAGGCTCCTGCACATGACGCTCATGGACGCCCACGCAGCGCTCAACGTGAGCATCGAGGGGAAGTACTGGTGCACGGAGCGGCAAGAGTGGACCGACTGGTTAGTTCCCTGGGCTGATCTACGGGTCGACCTGGCGCGATCTATGTCTGCACCGAAGTTTGCTGACGTGGTGGCTGGATTCAATGCCGGTATCGAGAAGGTCGGAAAGTGCCAGGAACTAGACCCCACTGGAACCACCACATTCCACAATCCCGTGACCCTCGGATTGATGCTCTCCTATCTCCGTTTCATTGAGAAGGCCGAGCAACTGACATGGCGCGCAGCATTCCCCTGGTGGTACCGAGACTGGAAATGGTGGTTCAAGCGGTGGAAGTTGCCGCTGTCGTCGCTTGCTAAGGCGGGCGCGCTCACGAACCTCGGTAACCCAAAGCAAGTACCTCACGGAGTGCAGACTGCTCGCCGTCCAGCGAGCAAAGCGAAGCGCCTCCTCGCTCGGCTGCGCTCCCGCAAGTAAGGGGCACCCTCTCGGTGCAGGTGGCTGACTTTCGGTGCAGTCAGTCATTTCCGTGCCCCCCGCCGAGGTTTTGACTCAGCCGAGAATCTTTTAACCCACCTGGGAGTATTCGCGCAAAGTCTGGGACCCCTCGATAGAATCGAACGCGTGTTTGTCCTCGGTATCGACCCCGGCCTGTCGCGCTGCGGCTTCGGCGGGGTCGCCGAGGAGCACGGCGAGCAGCTCCCCGTCGCAGCCGGCGTGATCACGAGCGATCCCGCCCTCGCCGTCCCGGATCGGCTCGCCGCGTTGCACCGAGAGCTCGAGGCGCTCGTCGGCGAGCTCGATCCGGACGTCGTCGCCGTCGAACGCGTGTTTTTCCAGACGAACGCGCGCACGGCGATGGCGGTCGGCCAGGCGAGCGGCGTCGCGCTGCTCGTCGCCGCCGAGCACGGCTGCCGTGTCGTCGAGTACACCTCGAACGAGGTCAAGCTGGCCGTCGCCGGCTACGGCTCGGCTGACAAGACCCAGGTGCAGCAGATGGTGGCGCGGCTGCTCCGTCTGGCGCGCGTGCCAGACCCGCCCGACGTCGCCGACGCGCTCGCCCTCGCGCTCTGTCACCTCGCGGCGCGCCACCACGAGGATCTCGTGCGCTCCGCCCGGGGGGAGGGTTCCCCCGGACCCCGCGAGGCACGGCGATGATCGGTTCGCTCTCCGGCGTCCTCACCGAGATCGACTACAGCTCGGAGTCGCTCGCGTCGATCGTCGTCGACGTGGCCGGTGTCGGCTACGAGGTCGTCGTGTCGACCCGCCACGCGGCGCGGCTCGGGCCGCTCGGCTCCCCGGTCGACCTCGCGGTGTACACCCACGTGCGCGAGGGGGCGATCACCCTTTACGGCTGCGCGAACCGGGCCGAACGCCGCATGTTCGAGCTCCTCATCGGCGCCCACGGCATCGGGCCCGCGCTCGCCCTCGCCATCTTGGCCGTCCACCCGCCCGAGCAGCTGGCACGGGCCGTGACCGGCGGAGACGTCGACGCCCTCGTCCTGGTGCCGGGGGTCGGGCGCAAGACGGCGCAACGCCTCATCGTCGAGCTCGCCGGGCGCCTCGGCGCGCTCGACACCCTGCCCAGCGGCGCGACGGCACCCGACGGCACGCGTCTTCCCATCTCCGAGGTACGGGAGGCGCTCGCCGCCCTCGGCTATGCCCCGGACGAGGTGCGCCGCGTCCTCGAGCACCTGCCCCGCGAGGGCGCGGTCGAGGATCTGCTGCGCCAAGCCCTCCAAGAGCTCGCGCCCCGACGATGAGTCCCCGCCGCGACATCCCCGTCGACCGCGAGCAAGCGCTGCGCCCCGTGGCGCGCTTCGCCGACGAGCCTGAAGAGGCGCTCGAGGCCGGCCTACGGCCCCGTCGGCTCGCCGAGTTCGTCGGGCAGACCCGCGTGAAGGAGCACCTCGCGATCGTCCTCGAGGCGGCGCGGCGCCGCAACCAGTGCGTCGACCACCTCCTTTTCGCCGGACCGCCCGGGCTCGGCAAGACGACGCTCGCCGGCATCGTCGCCGGCGAGATGGGCGCCGGCCTGCGGGTGACCTCAGGGGCGGCACTGCAACGGGGCGGCGACCTCGCGGCGATCCTCACCGGACTGCAACCGGGTGACGTGCTCTTCATCGACGAGATCCACCGGCTCGCGCCACCGGTCGAGGAGATCCTCTACCCGGCCATGGAGGACTTCCAGATCGACATCGTGATCGGCAAGGGACCGACGGCGCGCTCGGTCCGCCTCGACGTGCCGCGGTTCACGCTCGTCGGCGCGACGACGCGCACCGGTCTCGTCACCGGGCCCTTGCGCGACCGGTTCGGCTTCGTGACGCGGCTCGAGCACTACGCGCCGGACGAGCTTGAGGAGATCGTGCGCCGCACGGGCAATCTCCTCGCCGTCGAGTGCGCCCCCGAAGGCGCCGCCGAGATCGCGCGCCGCGCCCGCGGCACGCCGCGACTGGCGATCCGGCTCCTGCGCCGGGTGCGCGACTTCGTCGAGGTGCGCGGCGACGGCGTCATCACCCTCGAGGCGGCCCGGGCGGGCTGTGACGTGTTCGGCATCGACGAGCAGGGTCTCGACCGCCTCGACCGCCAGATCCTCGAGGTGCTCTGCATCCGTTTCGCCGGCCGTCCCGTCGGGTTGACGACGCTCGCCGTGAGCGTCGGCGAGGAGCCCGAGACGATCGAGGACGTCTACGAGCCGTATCTGCTCCAGGCGGGTTTCGTCATGCGCACGCCGCGTGGCCGGATCGCGGCCCCTGCCGCCTGGCTGCACCTCGGGCTCCCCGTGCCACCCGTCGACATCGAGCCCGGCGCACCACCGGAACGCGACGAGGAGGCGTCGACCTTGTTCGACTCCTGACTTCCGGCGAAGCGGCGCAGCTTCCGGGCCCAGGTCCGCGACTACAGTGCGAGGCGCCCTCCTACCGAGACAACGGGTGTCCCATGCCGACAGAGATGATCAACGCCCTTCCCGTGCTGCACGCTCTCGTGTTCGCCGCGACCGCGAAGAAGACGAGCAGCTCGGGGATCTTGCTCTTCCTCCTCCTCATCCTCGCGGTCGGGGCCTTTCTGTTCATCCGCCCGCAACGCCGGCGCCAGCGCGACATGGCCGCCCAGCAACGGGCGATCTCGGTCGGCGACGAGGTGATCACCGCCGCCGGCATCGTCGGTCGCGTGCAGTCGATGAACGACGACCGCGTGCTCATCGAGGTCGCGCCGGGCACCTCGATCGAGATCGTCCGCCGGGCGATCGGCCAGCGCGTCATCCCCCGCGACGCGCCCCCCTGGGGGGGCCCGAGCGGCGGTCAGTGGAACTTCCCCGCGTCCTCGGACGGTCCCGACCACCACGACGAGCCTCCGACCGGCAACACGGGGGGTTCCGCGTAGGTGGGTCGCCGCCGTCTGCTCGCGAGCGTCGGGCTGACGAGCCTCCTGTGTTTCGGGATGCTCGCGCTCGCGGTCGGGCTCAGCTGGTCCCCACACCTCGGACTGGACCTCGAGGGCGGGCTCTCCGTCGTCTATACGCCGAACCAGAAGGTCTCGGCGGCGACGCTGCAAAACGCGGCGAACATCATGATCGAGCGCGCCGACGCGCTCGGCGTCACCCAGCCGAACATCACGACCCAGGGCGACGAGATCATCGTGCAGATGCCGGGCGTGAAGAACCCGAAACGGATCCTCTCCATCATCGGCACGACGGCGCAGCTGTACTTCCGGCCGGTCCTGTGCGGCGCGCCGGCGTACACGGGGGCGACGACGACCAAGGCCGCGACGAAACCGACGAGGGGTGCCAAACCCAGCAAGGGGGACAAGTCCGCCGCGAACTCGAAGGCGGTCCCGTATCGGATCCCCCCGAGCTGCTCCACGCCCTACCTGTACACCTCGGCGTACTACAGCTCGGCCGGGGGCGGGTCCTACGACCCCGGACCCTACGCCGTCGACCCCGCCTACGCGAGCTACCCGAGCACGCCGATCACCCTCGACGAGAAGTACCGGAACGACAACGTCATCTTCCCGGCCGGGACGATGGCTGACGCCGAACGCTACGTCCTTGGGCCCGCGCTCGCGAACGGCACGATCATCAAGTCCGCCTTCGCCACGCTCAGCCAGACCGGGCAGTGGGAGGTCGAGTTCTCCCTCACCGGCCCCGGCACGACGGCTTTCAACAAGATCGCGACGATCTACTACCACGCGCTCGTCGCCAACGACCTCGACGGGGACATCGTCTCGGCGCCGCTCATTCTGGCGACGAGCTTCCCCGGCAGCGGCCAGATCACCGGGAACTTCAATCAGTCGAGCGCGAACGCCCTCGCCCTCGACCTCAACTACGGCTCGCTGCCCGTGCAGCTGACGCCCCAGACCTCGCAGGCGGTGTCGCCGAGCCTCGGCAAGTCCTCGCTGCACGCCGGTTTGCTCGCCGGTCTGCTCGGGCTGCTGCTCGTCATGATGTACACGATCTTTTACTACCGGGCGCTCGGCGTGGTCGTCGTCGCCGGCCTCGTCACGACGGCGGCCTTCCTCTACGGGTTTATCTCGATGCTCAGCGCCTCGTCGTTCGGGCTCACCCTCGACCTGTCGGGCGTGACCGGCCTCATCGTCTCGGTCGGTATCACCGTCGACTCCTACGTCGTGTACTTCGAACGGCTGAAAGACGAAGTGCGGGCCGGCAAATCGGTCCGGGCGTCGGTCGACAAGGGCTTCCGCGCCGCCTACCGCACGATCCTTTCCGCGGACGCCGTCTCGTTCCTCGGCGCGCTCGTCCTGTGGTGGCTCTCGGTCGGCGCGGTGCGAGGCTTCGCCTTCATGCTCGGCCTGTCGACGCTCGTCGACGTGGCGACGGCGTACCTGTTCACCCGCCCGCTCGTCATCCTGCTCGGCCGCAACCGGATCATCGCCAGCGCGCGCCACCTCGGCATCGCCCGCGGCCTCGCCACCGTCGAGGAGACCGCATGAGCCCAGAGCGGATCCTCCCCGGCTCGGCGGGGTCGCAACCCGAACCGGGTCGCGACGCCGGGCCCTTCCCCCCGCCTTTCACCCCACCGGGCGAGGAGTCCGCCGAGGTTCCCGCCCCGGCTCCGGCCGACGAGCCCCCCGCGGCCGTCGCGCCGCCGACCAGCGGGCAAGCCGCCCCGGAACCCGCCCCCGGGCCTGCGGCGGCCGCAGCGCCGGGCCGGCAGAAGAGGGCGCACGGCCCGTTGCGGCGTCTCTACTTCGGTGAGACACGCTTCGACTTCGTCCGCCGCCGGAGATGGTGGTTCGCGCTCTCCTGCGTCGTCATCCTGTCGGGGGTCGTCTCGCTCGCGACGCGCGGGCTCAACCTCGACATCGAGTTCGCCGGCGGGAATGCCTGGATCGTGCAGATCTCGAAGGTCCCCGTCTCGGTCACGGCGGCGCGCAGCGCGATCGCGCCGTACGGCCTCGCCGGGGCGACGATCACGCAGCTCGGCACCCCGCCGAAAACCCTCGAGGTCGAGGCGAAGCTGCCAAAGGGTCAGACGACGCAGCAGTCGAACGCGCTCCAGGCGGACGTGAGCAACGCCCTCGCCAGGCTCGCCCACGTCAACCCCGCCGCGGTGAACGTGGAGCACGTCGGACCCGCGTGGGGCAGGCAGATCACGAACAAGGCGCTCGAGGCGTTGATCGTCTTCTTCATCCTCGTCAGCGTCTACATCTCGATCTTCTTCGAGTGGCGGATGGCGCTCGCGGCCATCCTCGCGATGTTCCACGACATCCTCGTGACCGTCGGCGTGTACTCGCTCGTCGGCTTCGACGTGACACCGGACACCGTCGTCGCCTTCCTCACGATCCTCGGTTACTCCCTCTACGACACGATCGTCGTGTTCGACCGCGTCCGCGACAACGCCCACCACCTCGCCCAGCGCGACCGGATCGTGTTCTCCGACCTCATCAACCTCTCAATGAACCAGACGCTGGCGCGCTCGCTCAACACCTCGCTCGTCGCCATCCTGCCGATCCTCTCCGTGCTCGTGCTCGGCGCGCAGATTCTCGGCGCGACGACACTGCAGTACTTCGGCCTCGCGCTCCTCATCGGGCTCACGACCGGCGCTTACTCGTCGATCTTCATCGCCTCGCCGCTCGTGGCGATGATGAAAGAGCGCGAGCCCCACTACCGCCAGCTGACCGAGCGCCTCCACAACCGGGGGATCGACCGGGTGCTCCTCAGCCCGGCCGCCGTCGCGGCCGGCGCCCTCGGGCTCGAGCTGCCAGCGCCGGCCGGCCGGCGCTCCGTGCTCATCCCCGCCGTCGCCCGGCGGACCGCCGCCTCCCCCCGGCGCGTCGAGCCCCCGGTCACGCCGGCGGAGCCCGGCCCGGCCGCGGCCGCGCCCCCGGCCCGTCCGACCGGACCGCCCAGGCCGGCGAGGCCGAATAGGACGAGGCCGGCCGCGCGCCGCCGTCGCAAGGGAGGCCGGCGCTGATCGACGTCCACCTGGCGCGCGCAGAGCCCGACCGTCTGCGGGCCGCGCTCGCCCGCAAGGGCGCCGCCGCGCTCTTCGACGAGTTCTTGGAGATCGACCGCGCCTGGCGGCTCGAGGCCGCCAAGGTCGAGCGGCTGCGGGCCGCGACGAAGCCGAAGGGGCGGCCGGACGACGCCGCCCGCCGGGCACTCGGGGCCGCGAAGAAGGAGCTGAAGTCCGCCGAGGAGGCGATCGCGGCCACCGCGGCGCGACGCGACGACCTGCTCGCCAGGATCCCCAACCCGCCCGACGCGAGCGCCCCCGACGGCCAGACGGACGAAGACGCCGTCGAGCTGCGGCGTGTTGGTACGCCGCCGGTCTTCTCCTTCGAGCCGCGGGACCACCTCACGCTCGGCTCCTTCGCCGTCGAAAAGGCGGCACAGCTCTCGGGGGCGCGCTTTGCCTACCGGATCGGCGACGTCGCCCTCGTCGAGCTCGCGCTGTACCGCTACGCCCTCGAGCGCGCGCTGGCGCACGGCTTCACCCCGGTCCTGCCGCCGGTCCTCGTGCGCGAGGCGGCGATGTTCGGGACCGGCTTCCTGCCGACTGACGAAGCCAACCTCTACCGCGTCGAGCCGGACGACCTCTACCTCACCGGGACCTCGGAGGTCGCGCTCGCGGGCCTGCACGCCGGCGAGATCCTCGAAGCCGAATCCCTGCCGCGGCGGTACACCGGCTACTCGACGTGCTTCCGCCGCGAGGCCGGGGCCGCTGGCAAGGACACCCGCGGCATCTTCCGCGTCCACCAGTTCGACAAGGTGGAGATGTTCGTCTTCGCGACGCCCGAGGCGTCAGCCGCCGAGCACGAGCTGATTCTCGCCATCGAAGAGGAGATCATCGGCGGGCTCGGCCTCGCCTACCGGGTCGTGAACATCGCCGCGGGGGACCTCGGCCCCTCGGCGACGAAGAAGTACGACATCGAGGGGTGGATCCCGAGCCAGGCCCGCTACCGCGAGCTCACGTCGTGCTCGAACACGACCGACTACCAGGCCCGCCGGTTGAACATCCGCGTGCGCGGCGCGGGCGAGCTGCGCGCCCTCCACACCCTCAACGGCACGGCGATCACGGCGCGTTCGCTCATCGCGCTCCTCGAGACGTTCCAGTGCGCCGACGGCTCCGTCGTCGTGCCCGAAGTCCTCGTCGCGTGCGGCGCGCCGGCGAGGATCGCGGCGAGCGACCCGGGCGGCTAACCCGGCCCGAGCCGGTGGAGCGGCCCGGCACCGTGCCCGAGGCCGTCGCGCGCCGAGCGCTCGAGCGACGCCGTGACGAAGCGCTTGGCGGCGGTGGCGGCCTCGACGACGCCGAGTCCCGTGGCGAGGTACGCCGCCAGTGCCGCCGAGAGCGTGCAGCCCGTGCCGTGGACGTTGCGGGTCACGACCCACGGGGCGCGCAGCCAGGTGAGCTCGCCCTCGTAGCACAGGACGTCGGCGGCCTCCTCCCCCCGGCGGTGCCCGCCCTTCACGAGGGCGGCCCCGGCGCCGAGGCGGCAGAGCCGACGCGCCGCGTCGGCCATCGCCTCCTCGTCTCGGACCCGCCGGCCGAGCAGCACCTCGGCCTCGGGGAGATTCGGGGTCACGACGTGCGCATGGGGGAGGAGCCGGCGGTAGGCGGCGGGGGCGTCGCCGGCGATGAGCGGCGACCCGGAGGAGGCGATCATCACCGGGTCGACGACGAGCCGCGGCAGCTCGCCGGCGCCGGCGCGGGCGGCGACCGTCTCGACGATGCCGGTCGTGGCGAGCATGCCGGTCTTGGCGGCGGCGATCGTGAAGTCCTCGAGCACCGCGTCGAGCTGGGCGTCGACGAAGGCGGGCGTCATGATCTCGACGGCGCGCACCGCCTGGGTGTTCTGGGCGGTGACCGCCGTCACGACGAGCGCCCCGAACACCCCGAGCGCGGCAAAGGCCTTCAGGTCGGCGGCGATGCCGGCCCCGCCGCCCGAATCGGTGCCCGCGATCGTGAGCACGACCGGCGGCGGGTCGTCCCCGCCCGGCGGGTGGGCGTCGACGGCTGTCGTCATCGCGTCATCCTACGGCCGCACCGCTGAGATTCCCGGGTGCGGCGCGCCCTCCGGCCCGCCGCCCGATACGGTGAGGCCGCCCGACGGAAGGAGGACGGTGCCCGACGAACGCATCGCCGAGATCTGCTCGGACCTCGCCTCGCTCGTCGAACGCCTCGACGAACTCGCGCTCGAGGCCCTGCGGGACGCGGTCGACCAGGGCGCGACCGCCCGGCCCGAGCTCGAGCGGCGCATCGTGCGCGCCCGCAACGCCCTGGAAAGGGCGCGGCACGTGCTCGAGACGGGTTGACCCGGCATAGCTCGCCCGCGCGGCGGGGGAGCGGCCATGATGGGGCGATGGGACACCGCGAGCACGACGAACGCCCCTGGGGCCACTACACCGTCCTCGAGGACGCGGCGGACCACAAGGTGAAGACGCTCCTCGTCTACCCCGGCAAGCGCCTCAGCTACCAGCGCCACCGCCACCGCGGCGAGCACTGGTTCGTCGTACGCGGCACCGGCAAGGTCACTCTCGACGGGGTCGACCACGCCGTGCGGCCCGGAACGGCGGTCGACGTGCCGGTCGGCACGGCCCATCGGATCGAGAACACCGGCGAGGTCGACCTCGTCATCATCGAGATCCAGCGCGGCGAGTCGTTCGACGAGGACGACATCGTGCGGCTCGAGGACGACTTCGGGCGGGCCGGGACACCGGCCGACTAGCTGCGCGACGGGGTCGACGCCCCCGGGGGGGTGAGGGCGTTCAGGGCGTCGATGAGCTGACGCAGCCGGCCGTGGTGGACCCGGTTGAACTCGAGCGCGATCCGCTGCAGTTCCAGGTGGTCGTTGCCGGAGCGCTCGACGGGGAACGCCCCGGTCCGCCAGATCCCCTTGTCCGAGCAGATGTCGGCGAACGTCGCGGAGAGCGAGGCGAGCTCGAGATCGCTCGGCGCGTAGCGCAGGCGGACCACCATCGCGTCGTTGACGAAGCGGCGCGAGTGGTAGTTGCGGTGGAAGTCGAGGATCTCGCGCACCGCCACGTCGAGGTCGTCGGTGATGCGGTAGAGCGCCCCCTCGACCGGGTCGGCGAAGCCCCGGCCGTACACCTCGGTCGTGACGAAGTCCTCCCAGCCGTGCCAGTAGCGCTCGCCCGGGCTGTCGACGAGGACGATGGGCGCCGGCTCGGCCTTGCCGGTCTGCAGCAGCGTCAGCAGCTCGAAGCACTCGTCGAGCGTCCCGAAACCGCCCGGCAGGACGAGAAACCCCGAGGACTCCTTGATCAGCATGAGCTTGCGCGTGAAGAAGTACTTCATCTCGACGAGTTTCGAGTTCTCGGCGATCCACTCGTTCGGCTCCGCCTCGCCGGGCAGGCGGATGTTCACGCCGATCGCCATCGCCTCCCCGGCACCCTCGTTGCCGGCGGCCATGATGCCCGGCCCGGCACCGGTGACGACCATCCAGCCGACGGCGGCGAAGCGGCCGGCGAGCTCCCGGGCGAGCTCGTAGGTGCGGTCGGACGGCTCGGTGCGAGCCGAGCCGAAGATCGTCACCTTCCGCACGTCCCGGTACGGGGCGAACATCTGGAACGCCTCGGCCATCTCGCCGAGTGCGGCCCGTGCGAGTTTCAGGTCGAGCCGGCTCGCGTCCCCCTGCATGAGGTCGAGCGTCGCCAGCACGATCCCGCGCCCGACGTCCCGGTCGCGGCTGACCCGGGCGGTGTCGAGGAAGGTCTCGACGAGCGCCGCGACCTCGGGGCTCTCGGCGGCGGCGGCGCGCCCTCGCGTGCCGCGCCGGCTCGTGCTCACGCCGGCACCGCGACGCGACCGTAGAGCGTCGTGCGCTGTTCGAGACGGCGACCGAGCGGTTCGACGAGGGCGCGGAACGCCTCCGCCGTCATCATCTGACCGTGCAAGGCGCCGGCGGCGCGCGAGATGTTCTCGTCCATGAGCGTCCCGCCGACGTCGTTGCAGCCCGCCTGGAGCAGTTGCCGCAGCCCCTCGGGCCCGGTCTTCACCCAGCTCGCCTGGACGTTGTCGATCAACCCGTCGTAGACGATCCGACCGATGGCGTGCATGAGGACGACCTCGCGGAACGTCGGCCCGCGCCGCGCCCGATGCATGAGGTAGAGGGGCGTCGCCATGTGCACGAACGGCAGCGGCACGAACTCGGTGAAACCCCCCGTCTCCCGTTGCAGGTCTCGGGTCGCGACGAGGTGGCGCGCCCAGTGGACGGGGGACTCGACCGAGCCGAACATGATCGTCACGTTCGAGCGCAGACCCACCCGGTGGGCCGTGCGGTGGGCGGTGAGCCACTCGGCCGTCGTGATCTTGTCCGGGCAGAGCACGGCGCGGACCTCGTCGTCGAGGATCTCCGCCGCCGTCCCCGGGAGCGAGCGGAGCCCGGCCTCGTAGAGCCGCGTGAGGTAGGACTCGAGCGGCTCGCCGAGCCGGCGTGCCCCCTCGGTCACCTCGAGGGCGGTGAAGCCGTGGATGTGGATGCCCGCCGAAGCGGCGCGCACCGCCCGGATCACCTCCAGGTAGTAGTCGCCGTCGAAGTCGGGGTGGATCCCACCCTGCAGGCAGACCTCGGTCGCGCCCGCGCGTTCGGCGTCGCGGACGCGCTCGGCGATCTCGTCGAGGCTCAGCAGGTACGGCGTGCCACGCAGGTTGAGCGAGAGCGGTCCCTTGCTGAAAGCACAGAAGCGGCACCGGTAGGTGCAGATGTTCGTGTAGTTGATGTTCCGGTTCGCGACGTACGTGACGGTGTCGCCGACGGCCCGCCAGCGCAGCTCGTCGGCGCGCGCGGCGACGGCGCGCACCTCGGCGCCGCGGGCCGAGAACAGCGACACGATCTCGGCGACGCCCGGCTCGTCCCCGGCCTCGATCCCGGCGAGCACGTCGCCGACGGGCCCGGGCGGCAGCTCCCGCCCGTGACGCGACCCGGTCGCCGCCACGACGACCGGGGGCGCGAGGTCGGACCCGGCGCACCAGGCGCTGTCCCGGGCGAGGCCCTCCGCGTCGGCGTGCTCGAGCACCGCGGCGCGCATCGCCGGGGCGAGCCACCGCTCGGGAGCACGCACGTACTCCGGATGGACGGCGAGGCGCGGCACGAGCGCGTATCCCGCGGCGGCGAGTACCGCCTCGAGGCGGTCGAGTGCCGGCCAGGCCCGCTCGGGGTTGACCTCGTCGATGGTGACCGGCGAGATCCCGCCGAGATCGTCGGCCCCGGCGTCGACGAGCGCGACGGGGTCGTCGACGAGGTTCGGTGGCGACTGCACGTGGACCTCGTCGGGGAGGAGCGCCCGGGCCGCCGCGACCGTCCAGCGCAGCTCGTCGGGCGGGCACGGTGGCGCGGCGCGCAGCGCGGTGCCGGGCTTCGGGAGGAATCCCTGGACGAGCACCTCCTGGACGTGGCCGTGCCGCAGGTGCGAGTCGGCGATCGCGCGCAGGGCGTCAAGTCGGTCGCGTCGCGACTCGCCGATGCCGACGAGGATCCCGGTCGTGAACGGGATCGCCAGGCGCCCCGCGGCCTCGAGGGTCGCGAGACGACGCTCCGGGGCCTTGTCCGGCGCGAGGCGGTGGCAGGCGAGGGGTGCCAGCGACTCGAGCATCATCCCCTGGCTGACGCTCACCGGACGGAGCAGCGCGAGCTCCTCTTCCGACAGCGCCCCGGCGTTGCAGTGGACGAGGAGCCCTGTCTCCTCGCTGACGAGCGCGGACGCCACGGCGAGATACTCGACGGTCGAGCTGTAGCCGTGGACGTCGAGGAAGCGGCGCGCCACCCGATAGCGGGTCTCGGGGCCCTCGCCGAGGGTGAACAGCGCCTCGTGACAGCCGGCGTCGCGACCGGCGACCGCGATGGCGAGCACCTCCTCCGGCGTGAGGTACGGGGCCGCGAGGCGTGCCGGCTGTTTGGCGAACGTGCAGTAGCCGCAGCGGTCGCGACACAACATCGTGAGGGCGACGAAGACCTTCGGCGAGTACGTGACACGCCGCCCGAACCGTTCCCGACGTCGCGCGCCGCCGAGCCCGACGAGCTCATCGAGCGGCATCGCCTGCAGCTCGTCGTCGGAAGGCGCCCGGTCGCACGTCGTCGGGGTCACGGGTCAACCTTAGAGGTGAGATCGGCCGCCGCCTCGTGGTCGACGAGCCAGACGACCCGACCGCCCCGGATGTGCCCGCCCGGCAGGTCGGCGCCGGCGGCGATGCGCCCGAGCGCGCCGGCCTTGTCCGCCCCGCGCACCGCGACGACGACGAGCCGCGCCCGCGCGATCGCCTCGAACGTGAGCGAGAGGCGCCCGAACCGGTTCCGTCCCGAGGGATCGGCGTTGGCGATGACGAGCGTCCCGGGGGGGGCGTCGCGTCCGTCAGCCCCGGGGAAGAGCGAGGCGGTGTGCCCGTCCGCTCCCAGCCCGAGCTGGAGGAGGTCGAAACCTCCCGCCGCCGCCACGACGGCGCCGTAGGCGGCGGGACCCGCCGAGCACGACATCGGGTGGAACCCGGCGAGCTCGTCGACCACCCCGCCGAGCGCCGCGGCGATCGCCCGCGCGTTGGCGTCCGGCGACGCCGGGTCGACGCAGCGCTCGTCGGCGAAGTAGCACTCCACCGAACGCCAGGGAATGCCCTGTTCTGCGGCGAGGCGTGCGAAGCAGTCCACCCCAGACGCGCCACCCGAGCAACCGAGGCGGAACCGTCGCGCGCCGTTTGTGCCGCGCATCTCGTCGGCGGCGAGCTCGGCGAACGCGCGTCCCACGTCCTCGACCACGCGCACCTCGCCGATCATCGGCCCCGCCTCGTGCTACTCGGAGTTGCGCCAGTGCCGGTCGACGGTCCCGATCAGGCGATGCGCCTCCTCCGGCCCCCAGCTCCCGGCCGCGTAGGGCACGAGCGGCGGACTTCCCTCGGCGAAGGCCTGCTGCAGCGGTCGCACGATCGTCCAGGCGCGCTGGACCTCGTCGTCGCGGATGAAGAGCGTGGGATCGCCGACCATCGCGTCGAGCAGCAAACGGTCGTAGGCGTCGACGGTCTGGCCCGGAAACCTCTGTTGGTACGAGAAGTCCATCGAGACGTTGCTCACCGTGAACGTCGGGCCCGGCACCTTGGCGCCGAACGCGAGGCTGATCCCGTCGTCGGGCTGGATCCGCAGCGTGAGCGAGTCCCGCCGCAGGTCACGCGCGAGCTTGCCGGCGAAGGGCAGGTGCGGCGGTCGTTGGAAGACCATCCTCACCTCGGTCTGGCGATGGCGGAGCCGCTTGCCGGTGCGCACGAAGATCGGCACGCCGGCCCAGCGCCAGTTGTCGACGTCGACACGCATCGCGACGTACGTCTCCACCTGGGAATGCGGGTCGACTCCGGGTTCGGCGCGATAGGCGGGGACCGTTTCGCCGTCGACCGAGCCGGCGCCGTACTGGCCGCGCACGACCTGGGAGGCGGCTTCTTTCTCGTCGAAGACGACGACCGATCCGAGCAGCTTCTCCTTCTCGTCCCGGATGACGTCGCCCTCGGCCGCGCCCGGCGGCTCCATCAGCGTCAGGGCGAGCACCTGCATGAGGTGGTTCTGGACGATGTCCCGCAGGGCGCCGGCTTGCTCGTAGAACTCGCCGCGGCCTTCGACGCCGAGGCTCTCGGCGACCATCACCTGGACGTGGTCGACGTGACGCCTGTTCCAGACCGGCTCGAACACCGAGTTCGCGAACCGGAGCGCCAGGATGTTCTGCACCGTCTCCTTGCCCATGTAGTGGTCGATGCGGAAGATCTGCCCCTCGTCGAAGTGGACGTGGATGTCGGTGGAGAGTCGGCGCGCGCTGTCGAGGTCGGTGCCGAAGGGCTTCTCGATGACGAGGCGCGTGAACCCGCCCGCCCTGCCGGGCGCGTTGAGGCCCGCCTGGCCGAGACCGCGTACGACGACGGCGAACTGCGCCGGGACGGTCGCGAGGTAGTAGAGGCGGTTGCCCGCGGTGCCCACCGCGGCATCGGCGGCGGCGAGTTTGCCCGCGAGCCGCTCGAACGTCACCGGGTCGGCGTTGTTGCCCGAGATGTACGAGAAGTGCGCGACCCGACTTCTCCACGCCGAGGACTGGCCGGCCTGTCCCGCCTCCAGAGCCCGCGCCCGCCACTCGTCGTCGCTCAACGGGGTGCGGGCGACGCCGATCACCGTGAACTCCTCGGGGAGCGCTCCCCGCTCCGCGAGGCGGCTGAGCGCCGGCAGGATCTTGCGTCGCGTGAGGTCCCCGGACGCGCCGAAGATGACGAGGGCGAGCGGGTCGGCCTGACGCGCCCCCTCGCCGGCCGCCTCCGCGGCGTCGAGCTCGACGGTGGGCGGACCGGGGTCCTGGGGCGACGCCTCGATGCTGGACACGACTCCCTCCACCCGCGCCGGTCAGTTCGTCGAACGGATCGCCGCGGCCTTCTCGGCGAGCCGCGCCTGCAGGTCATCGAACGACTTGGCGAAGGCGGCGACGCCCGCGGTCTCGAGATGCTCGGTCACGTCCTCGAGGTCCACGCCGATCTCGGCGATCGCGGCGAGCACCTCGCGGGATTCCGCGACGCCCGAGTCGACCGTGCGCGCCACCGCGCCGTGGTCGTTGAACGCCTCGGCGGTCTCGGGTGGCATCGTGTTCACGGTGTCGGGCCCGATCAGACCGTCCACGTAGAGAAGGTCGGGATAGGCCGGGTTCTTCGTCGACGTCGAGGCCCAGAGGGGACGCTGCGGACGGGCACCCGCGCCGGCGAGGGCCGCGAAGCGGGACGACGAGAACCGTTCGCGGAAGATCTCGTAGGCGAGCTGCGCCTGGGCGAGGGCGGCCTTGCCACGTAGCTCGAGGGCGCGCCCGGCCCGGGAGGTCCCGGCCGCGGCCGCCGCGATCGCCTCGAGCCGGCGGTCGACCTCGGTGTCGACGCGGCTCACGAAGAACGAAGCGACCGAGGCCACCTTGGCGAGCGAGCCTCCCGCGCCCGCCAGCCGCTCGAGGCCGTCGAGGTACGCCTCGATGACCGCCTCGTAGCGTTCGAGGGAGAAGATCAACGTGACGTTGATCTTCTCGCCGGCGGCGATGGCCTCCTCGATCGCCGGCAGGCCTTCCGGGGTCGCGGGGATCTTCACGAGCACGTTCGGCCGCTCGACGCGCTCGGACAGCGCCCGCGCCGCGGCGATCGTGCCCGCGGTGTCGTGCGCGAGCCCGGGCGCGACCTCGATGGAGACGAAGCCGTCGCCGCCGTCCGACGCCTCGTAGAGCGGGCGCAGGATGTCGAGCGCGCCGACGACGTCGGCGAGCACGAGCTCCCAGTAGGCGTCCTCGATGGGCACGTTCGCCCGGACGAGCTCGCCGAACTGCGCGTCGTAGTCCGAGCCGGCTTCGATCGCCCTCGTCATGATCGTCGGGTTCGAGGTGACGCCGCGAATCCCGAGCCCGACGAGCTTCTCGAGGCCGCCCTCCCGCACGTAGCTCCGCCTCAGGTCGTCGATCCACGGGCTCTGGCGCTGCTCCCGGAACAGGTCCTCGAGTTTGCTCACTTCGCGTGCCTCCCGCCGTGAACGGCGCACCTCCTTGTGGACACGACGAGACTACGGCAACACGGCACCGGAGCGGCGACCGGCCGCCGCCTCGACACGACGAAACGGAGGCTCGCCCGGCGACGAAGAAGGCGGCATTCCCGCGCCGACGCCTTGCCTCCCGGCAAGGCGGGCCGTCAGAACAAGGGCGCGGTAGCCTGCGACCGACCGGGCGAGTCCGGGTTGTCGCGCTCTGACGAGAAAGGAGCGGCTGTGCCGCAGGCGACAGAAGACGGCTCACGTCGGGGCCGTGCCGCGATCGGCGAGGCGTTCTCCGTCATCCGCCGTTACGTGATCCAGGAGACCCTCACGCCGCTCCGCCAGCTCGGACGACGACTTGCGTTCGGACTGGCCGGCGCGCTCCTCATCGCGGTCGGCGCCGTGATCGCCTTGATCGGCATGTTGCGCGCCCTGCAGACCGAGACCGGCCATGCCTTCGCCGGGAACTGGTCGTTCGCGCCCTACTTCCTCACCGCGGCCGCCGCCGTCGCCGCGCTCGTCGGCTTCCTCGCCTTCGGTTTCCGCGGCGTCATCACGCGGGGATCCCCGACGCACACGAGACCCTCGCCCCGAAAGAACCGGCGATGAGCGACCCACCGGCGTCCCCGGCGGGACGCGACCACGACGACCCCCACCTCTCGCTCGCCGAGGTCGAAAGGCAGCTCCGTGAGCTGCTCGGACCCGGTGCCGGCGCCGAGGCCAAGATCGCCGCGGTCGCGGCCGGTGTCGGCGCCGTCGCCCTCGGTCTCGTCTCGGTCTACCTGCTCGGACGGCGCAAGGGTCGCCGGCGCGCGAGCATGCTCGAGATCCGCAGGGTCTGACCCGTGGCCTCGCTCGTGCACTCGGCCGCCCACAGGCTGATGCGGCGCGGGCTGCGCCGGGGCCTCGTCGAAGGCAGCGTCGCCTGGATCGTGATCGGCACCGCGGCCGGGGTCGTGCGGTACATCACCCGGCCCGAAGCGCCACTCGTCGCCAAGGAGGACCTCCGCCTCGGTGAATCCGTGCTCGTCACGCACGTGCGACCACCGCGACCTGGCCGCGGTCGGTGGCGCCGCCGCGGCGCGGACGCGGGGGACCGCGCGGGCGTTTCGTGAAGGACCCGGGGCCGACCGAGCGTCCGCCGCGCGGGCCGCTCGCCGAGGGCGAGCGGGTTCTCCTCGTCGACCACCACGACCGGCGCTACTTGATCCGCCTCGTCAAGGGAGCCTCGTTCCAAACCCACGCCGGCGTCGTCGAGCACGACACGCTGATCGGAAAGCCGGCTGGCAGCGAGGTCGTCGCCTGGCGCCGCGACGGCGGGTCCGGACCCGCCCGGCGCTTCCTCGCGCTGCGGCCGACACTCGCCGACGTGATCGTGAAGATGCCCCGGGGCGCGCAGGTGATCTACCCGAAGGACCTCGGGGCGATCCTCGTCGCCGCCGATCTCTTCCCCGGGGCGCGCGTCCTCGAAGCCGGCGTCGGCTCGGGGGCGCTGTCGATGACGGCCTTGCGCGCCGGCTGTCACGTCACCGGCTACGAGCTGCGGGCGGACTTCGCCCAGCGCGCCCGGGCGAACGTCGCGGAACTGCTCGGCGACGACGTGCCCTTCGTCGTCGAAGAGCGCGACGTCTACGAGGGCATCGCCGAGACCGGGCTCGACCGCGTGCTCCTCGATCTGCCCGAACCCTGGCGTGTCGTCGAGCACGCCGAGCAGGCGCTCGTTCCCGGTGGCATCCTCGTCGCCTACCTGCCTTCGATCACGCAGACCGCCGAGCTGCGCGCCCATCTCGCGCGCCGTGCCTTCGCCCTCGCCGAGACGTTCGAGATCCTGCGGCGCACGTGGCACATCGAGGGGAGGTCCGTGCGACCCGACCACCGGATGGTCGCGCACACCGGCTTCGTCACCGCGGCACGCCGCGTCGTGCCGCGCGCCTTCTTCGCCAACCCGAACGGCGAGGGCGACTAGCGAAGCCGGGTGCGGCCGCGGCTAGGACTGCTCGATGAAGATGCACTCCCCGGGGCACTCCTCGGCGGCCTCGGTGACGGCGTCTTCGAGTCCGTCTGGCACCACGACCATGCCCTTCACGCCACCGGGATCGGTCATCACGGTGGCGCCGTCCTTCACGTAGGCGAGGCCGTCGTCTTGCAGCGTGAACACCGCGGGACAGATCTCCTCGCAGAGACCGTCGCCGGTGCACAGATCCTGATCGATCCAGACCTTCATCGCGCTGCGCGCCTCTCTTCGGGAACGTCGCCGGCTCCACAAGCGTAACGATGCCGCGAGCGACAGATGCGGCAGGAGGACTTGGCCCGCTCGTCGGGCCATTTCGACCGTACCGAGTGGGCCAGAAGGTGTCAAGCAACCGCGATCGGAGCCGACCTCGCCCGGTGTAGCGTCCCAAACATCAGGGCGTCGCAGCGAGGAGGTGCCCGGACATGGACGAAGACACGACGGCTGAACTGCGGGCACGCCTCGCCGCCGCAGAGCAGGAGGTCGCGGAGCTGCGTCACCGGCTCCACGAGGCGCCACAACGGGTCCGCGTGCTCGAAGAGCGCCTCCTCGAGGTGAAGGGTCAGCTCGCGCAGGCGCTCTCGCACAACGAGAAGCTCACCTACACGCTCCAGCAGGCGAAGGAGAACATCGCCGCCCTGCGTGAAGAGGTCGACAAGCTCACCCAGACCCCGAACGCCTACGGGACGTTCCTGCGGCACAACGAGGACGGCACGGTCGACGTCTTCGCGAGCGGTCGCAAGATGCGCGTCGCGCTCCACCCGGCGATCGAGCCGGACAGCTTGCGCCGCGGTCATGAGGTCGTGCTCAACGAGTCGCTGAACGTCGTGCTCGCGCGCACGTTCGAGCAGTCCGGCGAGGTCGTGACCATCCAGGAGATCCTCGAGGACGGCAGGCGCGCCCTCGTCGTCGGTCGCGCGGACGAAGAGCACGTCGCCGAGTTCGCCGACGCGCTCGTCGACGCGCGCCTGCGCGCCGGCGACAGCGTGCTCATGGACCCGCGCTCGCTGCTGCTGCTCGAGAAGCTGCCGCGTCCAGAGATCGAAGAGGTCGTCCTGGAAGAGGTGCCGGACATCACCTACGCCGACATCGGCGGCCTCGACGAGCAGATCGAGGCGCTCACTGACGCCGTCGAACTGCCGTATCTCCATCCAGAGCTGTTCGCCGAGCACCAGCTGCCGGCGCCCAAAGGCATCCTGCTCTACGGTCCACCGGGGTGTGGCAAGACGCTGATCGCCAAGGCGGTGGCGAACTCGCTCGCGAGAAAGGTCGGCGAGCTGAAGGGCAACGAGAACGTCCGCAGCTACTTCCTCAACATCAAGGGACCCGAGCTCCTCAACAAGTACGTCGGCGAGACCGAACGCCAGATCCGACTCGTGTTCCAGCGGGCCCGGGAAAAGGCCGACGAAGGCGTGCCGGTCATCGTGTTCTTTGACGAGATGGACTCGCTGTTCCGGACGCGGGGCAGCGGCATCAGCTCCGACATGGAATCGACGATCGTGCCGCAACTCCTCGCCGAGATCGACGGCGTCGAGGCGTTGCGCGACGTCATCGTGATCGGCGCGTCGAACCGCGAGGACCTCATCGACCCGGCGATCCTGCGGCCGGGCCGACTCGACGTAAAGATCAAGATCGAGCGTCCCGACGAGTCGGCGGCCCAGCAGATCTTCTCCCGCTACCTCACCGCGGACCTGCCGCTCAACGCGACGGACGTCGCCGAGCTCGGCGGCGGCGACCCCGCCAAGGCCGTCCGGGTGATGATCGAACGGACGGTCGCCGAGATGTACCGGGCGGACGACGACAACCGCTTCCTCGAGGTGACCTACCAGAACGGCGACAAGGAGGTCCTGTACTTCCGGGACTTCGCCTCGGGAGCGATGATCGAGAACATCGTCCGGCGCGCGAAGAAGCTCGGGATCAAACGCGTCCTCGGCGGCGAAGAGCGCGGCATCTGCCTCACCGACCTGCTCGAGTCGATCAAGCAGGAGTACAAGGAGAACGAGGACCTGCCGAACACGACGAACCCCGACGACTGGGCGAAGATCTCCGGCAAGAAGGGCGAGCGCATCGTCTACGTCCGCACCGTCGTCGACCACGGCGACGAGCGCGGCGGCCGGGCGATCGAACGGGTCGGGACCGGCCAGTACCTGTGAGCGACCGGCTTCGGGCCGGAAGTGCGGGCCGGGGCGGCGGCGACGGTCGGTGACGCGGCAAGTCCACTAGGGTCGGCCGCATGGCGATCCCGAAGGTCTGCGGCCTCGAGACCGAATACGGGGTGCGTGTCGCGGGCTCGGCGGACACCAATCCGACCGCGGTCTCGTCGATGCTCGTCAACGCCTACGCCACCGAGCTCTCGGGCCGCGTCGGCTGGGACTTCGAGGACGAGTCCCCCGGCAACGACGCCCGCGGCTTCGTCCGCGAGGGCGCCACCCCGCCCGAGGTCGAGATGAACCTCGTCAACACCGTCCTCACGAACGGGGCCCGCTACTACGTCGACCACGCCCATCCCGAGTACTCGACGCCCGAGTGCTCGACGCCGATCGAGCTCGTCGCCCACGACAAGGCGGGCGAGCTCGTGCTGGTGCGCTCCATGGCCGCGACCAGCCGCCTCCTGCCCCCCGGTGGGGCGATCGTCGTCTACAAGAACAACTCCGACGGCAAGGGCAACTCCTACGGCTGCCACGAGAACTACCTCGTCGACCGCACCGTGCCCTTCGTCCGCATCGCGCGCGACCTCACCGCGCACCTCGTCACCCGCCAGGTCTACACGGGGGCCGGCAAGGTCGGTTGCGAGGAGGTCGGGCGCCGATCGGCCGACTTCGAGATCGGGCAGCGGGCCGACTTCTTCGAAGAGGAGGTCGGCCTCGAGACGACCCTGAAGCGACCGATCATCAACACGCGCGACGAGCCGCACGCCAACGCGGAGCGATACCGCCGGCTCCACGTGATCACCGGCGACGCCAACCTCGCCGAGGTCGCGACGCTCCTCAAGGTCGGCGTGACGGCGATCGTGCTGCTCCTCATCGAGGACGACGCCCTGGGCCCGGACGAACTCGTGCTCGCCCGTCCCGTCCAGGCGATGCACACCGTCTCGCACGACCTGACGTTGCGCACCCCGCTCGACCTCGCCTCGGGCGAGCGGATGACGGCGACCGAGGTGCAGTGGCGGCTGCTCGACCTGGCGCGCAAGTACAACGAGGTCCACGGGCTGGAGCCCCTCGGCGACGACGGAGTCGGCGCGTACGTGCTCGACCGCTGGGAGTCCGTGCTCGGCGCGCTGGAGTCGAACGCCTCGACGCTGCACCGCACCCTCGACTGGGTCGCCAAGCTCGAGCTCATCGACGCCTACTGCGCCCGGCACGACTGCGGCCTCGACGACCATCGCGTGCAGCTCCTCGACCTGCAGTACCACGACCTGCGCGCCGAGCGGTCACTGTTCCGGCGTCTCGGCATGGAGCGTGTCGTCGACGACGCGACGATTCGGCGCGCGGTCACCGATCCGCCGACGACGACGCGGGCCTACTTCCGCGGTGAGTGCCTGAAGCGCTACCCGGGATCGATCGTGGCCGCCAACTGGGACTCGGTCGTGTTCGACGTCGGCGCGGACCCGCTGCGACGCGTGCCGATGATGGAGCCCTTGCGGGGGAGCGCGGCATACGTCGCTACGCTGCTGGATAGATGCGGCAGCGCCGCCGAGCTCGTCGGGCGACTCAGCGGTGAGGAGGACCGAGATGGCTGAACGCGAGCTCAAGCGGCGATCGGCGCCCCAGCGCCAGGCCCCGGAGCCGACCGAGGAGGAGGTCCCCCAGGGCTCCGAGAAGGGCGAGCGCCTGAAGGCCGAGATCGACGATCTGCTCGACGAGATCGACGACGTCCTCGAGGACAACGCCGAAGAGTTCGTGCGCAACTACGTGCAAAAAGGGGGGGAGTAGGTGGCCGGTCGCCGCCGGACACTAGGGTTCGTCCCCGATGGCCCTGTATCTCTTCCCGCCCGCTGACGATCCCGGTCCGAGCTTCGTCGAGCTGCTGCGCCGCGCCCATCCGGGCGTCGCGCTCCCGGGGACCTCGACGCCGCTGGCCGAGGTCCGTCAGGCGACGACGATCGCCGCGCTGCGCTACGCCGGCGGCGTCGTCGTGGCGGGGGACCGCCGTGCGACCGAGGGGGTCGCCATCGCCCACCGCAGCATCGAGAAGGTCTTCCCCGCCGACCGCTTCTCCGCCGTCGCGATCGCCGGCGCGGCCGGTCCGGCGATCGAGATGGTGCGGCTCTTCCAGGTCCAGCTCGAGCACTACGAGAAGGTCGAGGGAGCGGCGCTCACCCTCGAGGGCAAGGCCAACCAGCTCGCCCAGCTCGTCCGAGACCACCTGCCGATGGCGATGCAGGGCCTCGGCGTCGTGCCGTTGTTCGCCGGCTGGGACGCGATCCGCCAGACCGGGCGGATCTTCACCTACGACCTCACGGGCGGGCGCTACGAGGAGACCGACTTCCACGCGACCGGCTCCGGCGGCCGGGACGCGAAGACGACGATCAAGCTGGGCTTCCGCGAGGACCTCACCCGGATAGAAGGCGTCGAGCTCGCCGTCGAGTCCCTCTACGAGGCGGCCGACGAGGACTCGGCGACCGGCGGGCCCGACCCGGTGCGGGGCATCTACCCGATCATCGCCACCGTCGACTCGACGGGGTTCACCCGGCTCGAGGACGGCGAGGTCGCCGAGCGGTTCGCCGCGATCCTCGCCCGGCGCGGGACGGGCGCGTCAGGTGGTGACCGCCGATGACGATGCCGTACTACGTCGCGCCGGAACAGGTGATGAAGGATCGCGCCGAGTACGCGCAGAAGGGGATCGCGCGCGGCCGGGCGCTCGTCGCCGTGGCCTACGGCGACGGCATCCTCATCGTCGCCGAGAACCCCTCGCGCACGCTGCACAAGGTGAGCGAGATCTACGATCGGGTCGCCTTCGCCGGGGTCGGCAAGTACAACGAATTCGACCAGTTGCGGGTGGCCGGCATCCGTCATGCCGACACGAAGGGCTACGCCTACTCCCGGGAGGACGTCGACGCGCGCTCGCTCGCCAACCTCTACGCCCAGTACCTGGGTCAGGTGTTCACCCACGAGATGAAACCCCTCGAGGTCGAGATCCTCGTCGCCGAGCTCTCGCCGACCGGCGACCACCGGCTCTACCACATCGCTTACGACGGGACGGTCGTCGACGAGGAGAACTGGACCGTCCTCGGCGGCGAGGCCGAGGCGATCGCCTCCCGGCTCGAGCAGGCCTTCGCAACGGATTGGACCCTCGGCACGGCCCTCAAGAGCTGCGTGGCGTGCCTCGCGGGTCCGGACAGGACCCTCGGCATCGACGACCTGGAGGTCGGCGTGCTCGAGAAGTCCGCGGGGCGGCGGGCGTTCCGCCGTGTCGAGCGGGCCGAGCTCAGCGCCCTCCTCGCCGCCTGAGGCGACCGAGCCAGCGCCGGTGGCCCTGGCGGCGCGGGCGGCGGACCACACGACGCTCGGCGAGGCTGTCGAAGGTCGCGTCGACGGCGTCGCCGAGCAGGATCTCCTCAGCGAGAGCGAGTTCGGCCGCGGGGACGAGGACGTCGATCTCGGCGGGAAAAGGGTACGGGCCTTCGGACGGTCCGCGCATCACCGCCGCGATACCCTCCGCCCGCAGCCGCCCGACGACGAGACGGCCGGCGACCGAGCCGACGACCGTCGTCAGATAGACCAACGGCTCCGCCGATTCCATCCCCCGAGGGTATCGCCGCAGCGCCCGCCAGCTCCGACCTGAGGTCGTGCCGCTAGCTTGACTCCTCGTGGACCGGCGCATCTTCGGACTCGAGAACGAGTACGGAGTCACGTGCACGCTCCGCGGACAGAGGCGGCTCAGCCCCGACGAGGTCGCGCGCTATCTGTTCCGCCGCGTCGTGAGCTGGGGCCGGTCCTCCAACGTGTTCTTGGAGAACGGGGCACGGCTCTACCTCGACGTCGGCAGCCACCCGGAGTACGCCACCCCCGAGTGCGACTCGATCGAGGACGTCGTTGCGCACGACAAGGCGGGGGAGCGGATCCTCGCGGGTCTCGTCGAATCGGCCGAGGCGCGTCTGCGCGAAGAAGGCATCCGCGGCATCGTCTACCTGTTCAAGAACAACACGGATTCGGCGGGGAACTCCTATGGCTGCCACGAGAACTACCTCACCGCCCGACGGGACGACTTCGTCCACTACGCCCAGGTGCTGATCCCGTTCCTCGTCACGCGCCAGATCTACGCCGGCGCGGGCAAGGTCCTCCAGACCGCCCGGGGCGCCGTCTACTGCATCTCCCAGCGCGCCGAACACATCTGGGAGGGCGTCTCCTCGGCGACGACCCGGTCGCGCCCGATCATCAACACTCGCGACGAGCCGCACGCCGACGCCGAACGCTACCGGCGTCTCCACGTCATCGTCGGCGATTCCAACATGAGCGAGTACGCGACCTATCTCAAGATCGGTGCGACGAGCATCATGCTGCGGATGCTCGAGGACCAGAACGTCGTGTTGCGCGACATGACGCTCGAGGACCCGATCCGCGCGATCCGCGAGATCAGCCACGACATCACGTGCCGCCGCCGGATCCGGCTCGCTAACGGGCGCGAGGTGAGCGCGCTCGACATCCAGTCCGAGTACCTCGGGCGGGCGGTCCGCTACGCCGCCCGGCACGGCCTGCCGCCGATGGAGACGCGCGCGCTCGAGATGTGGCAGCACTGCGTGGAGACGATCGAGCGCGACCCGCTGCTGCTCGTGCGCGAGTGCGACTGGGTCATCAAGCACGACCTCGTGGAGCGCTACCGGGAGCGACACTCGCTCGGGCTCGGCAGTCCGCGCGTCGCGCTGTTGGATCTCCAGTACCATGACGTCAGCCAGCGACGCAGCATCTTCTACCGCCTGCAAGATCGAGGGCTCCTCGAGCGTGTCGTCACCGACGCCGCGATCGCCGAGGCGATGGATGCACCACCGGCCACCACGCGGGCCCGCCTGCGCGGGGAGTTCATCCGTCGGGCCAAGGAACGCCGGCGCGACTTCACCGTCGATTGGGTGCATCTCAAGTTGAACGATCAGACTCAGCGAACCGTGCTGCTGAAAGACCCGTTCCGGGCGCACGACGAGCGCGTCGAGCGCCTCATCGAGTCGATGTAGAAGACGAGGAATCGTGGAGCGTGACGAGATGAGCAAACACGGGCCGGCGAGCGCCGTCGACGACACGACGGGGGAGTCGCGCCGCGGCCGGCGACAGCGTCGCGTGCGCCGACCGACCGCGCACCCACGGCGTCGCACGGTCATCGAGACGGTGATCGGCATCGCGATCGCGGTCGTCATCGCCCTCGGGTTCCGGGCGTTCGTCTTCCAGGCCTACTTCATCCCCTCGAGCTCCATGGTGCCGACACTGCAGGTCGGGGACCGCATCCTCGTCAACAAGTTCGACTTCAACTACCACTCGGTTCACGCCGGCGACATCGTCGTGTTCCGCACGCCCCCGGCCGCGGCGCGAGACTGCTCGACGAGCGACGGCGACCTCGTGAAACGCGTCGTCGCCACGCAGTTCCAGACGATCACCTCGAAAGGCAACGAAGTGCTCATCAAGGACCCGAGCAGCGAGAGCTGGCGGGTGCTGCCGGAGCGCTACTTCCCCGACGACGGTCGCAACACGCCACTCGGCCAGGTCATCACGCCGTACAAGGTGCCGCGCAACGACTTCTTCGTCATGGGCGACAACCGCACCGATTCCTGCGACAGCCGGATCTGGGGAGCTCTCCCTGGCTCCGACATCGTCGGCCGGGTCGTCGCGGTCGTCTGGCGGGGCTGGCACCCCGATCTCATCATCTTCTGAGCGCGAAGGCGGGCCCACCGCCCTCGTCGGCGCGCGAGAGGCCTTGTAGACTGATCCGTCGTGGGCAGTCTCGACCCGGCGAAGATCCTCATGATCCTCGTGGTCGTCCTCATCGTGCTCGGTCCCGAGCGCTTGCCCAAGGTCGCCCGCCAGCTCGGTGCCGCCTGGCATGAGGTCACCCGGATCCGTCAGGAGGTGACCGACGAGGTGCGGGCCGTGATGCCCGACCTCGATCTGACTTCGATCCCGCGCATCCCGTCCGTGCGCGGCACGCTCACCGGTCTGCTCACCGACCCCAGCCCGGCGACGAAGCCCGCCGAGGCCGCGGACGCGGCCGGCGGCGACGCGGAGACGCCCGCAGCCGGAGACGGCACCGTCGTGCCGGCAAGTTCGATCCACCCCGCGCTCGGCGACTTCTCACCGCCCGCCGACGACCCGAGCATGAACTGACCCCGGCGGAAGTCGTCGCACCCGAGACATGGCAACGCTGACTCGCGGCCGCGAGGGCACCCCCTCCGAGGGCCGGGCGATGACGCTCACCGAACACCTCGCCGAGCTCCGCAGCCGCATCATCGTCTCATTCATCGCCTTCGTCCTCGCCGCAGTCGTGGCGTACGTCTTCTACAACCAGATCCTGCGGTTCTTTCTCCACCCGTACTGCGTCCAGGCGCATCTCGCGGGCAATCACTGCGCCCTCACGGTGTTCGGCCCGCTCGACGCCTTCATGGTCCGACTCAACGTCACCGGCTACGGCGGGATCGTCCTCGCCTCGCCGGTCATCGTCTTCGAACTGTGGCGGTTCATCACACCGGGACTGAAGGCGAACGAGAAGCGCTACGCCATCCCGTTCGCCGTCTCGACGGTCGTGCTGTTCTTGCTCGGCGCCTTCGTCGCCTGGCTCACCTTCCCGCACGCGCTCGGCTTCCTCCACGCCGTCGGGGGATCGAACATCAACGACCTGTTCACGCCGTCGAAGTACCTCGGCCTCATCATCGCGTTGATGACGATCTTCGGCGCGACCTTCGAGTTCCCGGTCATCCTCGTCGGGCTCGAGCTCGCGGGCGTCCTCAAGCCGCAGCAGCTCGCACACTGGCGGCGACCCGCGATCATCATCATCGTCATCTTCGCCGGCGTCGTGACACCGAGCTCGGACCCGTTCTCCATGCTCGCGATGGCGGTCCCCATGCTGCTCTTCTATGAGGCCTCGATCCAGATCGGGAAGCTTGCGACGCGCAGACGCCGACGCGCGGCACAGATCTGATCACTTGAGGACGACCCGCTGGACGCGCTCGCTCGCGTCCGGCGCGCAACGACCGGGCCGATGACCGACGGCACGACGCACGACGACGGCACGGCGCCGGACCGCGCCGGCGCGACGCGGCGCGCTTTCCTCGCACGCCGAGCGCTCACGCTCGACCCCTTCCAGGCACGGGCCTTCGATCTGCTCGACGAGGGCAAGTCCGTCCTCGTCGCGGCGCCGACCGGCTCCGGCAAGACGCTCGTCGCCGAGTACGCCGTCGCCCGCGCCCTCGGCCAGGGCGGGCGCGCCATCTACACGACGCCGCTCAAGGCGCTCTCGAACCAGAAGTACGCCGACTTCGCCGCCCAGTACGGGCCGGCGCGCGTCGGACTGCTCACCGGCGACGTGTCCCGCAACGGCGACGCCGCGATCGTCGTCATGACGACGGAGGTGCTGCGCAACATGATCTACGCCGACGCGGCGCGCCTCGCCGATCTGCGCTGCGTCGTGCTCGACGAGGTCCACTACCTCGAAGACCGCTACCGCGGCTCGGTCTGGGAGGAGATCATCCTCTCGGCCCCGCCCGCGGTCGTGCTCGTGTGCCTTTCGGCGACGGTCTCGAACGCCGAGGAGCTCGCCGGGTGGATCGAGCACGTGCGCGGCTCGACCGCCCACGTCATCGAGGAGCGCCGGCCGATCGAGCTGCGCCACCTCTACGTCCTCGGGATCCGAGCGACGCATCGTCTGGAGATCCTCCCCACCTTCGTCGACGGCACCCCCAACCCGGAGGCGATCGCGCTCGACGCCCGATCCCGGCCCCCGGCCCGCGCCGGCGTCACGGCGGCGTGGGCCGGCCGACCCGTGGCACGCTCGCCGGTCTTCCGGCCACGACGCGCCGAGGTCGTCGAGCGGTTCGCCGAGGAGGACCTCCTGCCGGCGATCTACTTCGTGTTCTCCCGGGCCGGCTGCGACAACGCCGTGCGCCAGTGCCTCGAGGCGGGACTGCGGCTCACGACTCCCGAGGAAAGGCGCGTGATCCGCACGGTCGTCGACGACCACGTCGAGGCGCTCTCCGACGCCGACCTGCGGGTGCTCGGCTACGGACGCTTCGTCGAGGGGCTCGAAGCCGGCTTCGCCCCGCACCACGCCGGCCTCGTGCCGCCGTTTCGGGAGGCGGTTGAGGCCCTGTTCGGCGCCGCGATCGTGAAGGTGGTCTTCGCGACCGAGACGCTCGCCCTCGGGATCAACATGCCGGCACGCTCGGTCATCATCGAGTCGCTGTCGAAGTTCTCCGGGACGGGGCACGAGGACCTCACGGCAGGGAACTACACCCAGCTCACCGGGCGCGCCGGGCGCCGGGGCATCGACCAGATCGGCCACGCCGCGGTGCTCTGGTCGCCCTTCCACACCTTCGCCGAGGTCTCCGCGCTCGCCTCGGCCCGCAGCCGCGCCCTGCGCAGCTCGTTCCGCCCGACCTACAACATGGCGGTCAACCTCGTCCGGCGCTACCCACCCGACGACGCCTACCGGCTCGTGCGCTCGTCGTTCGCCCAGTACCTCTCCGAGGTGCCACTCACGCGCCAGCTCGACGCCGTCGTCGGCTTGCTCGCCGCCCGCGGCTACCTGGCGGGATGGCGGGTGACCGACTTCGGCGAGCGTCTCGCCGGCATCTACCACGACTGCGACCTCCTCATCGCCGAGGCGGTCAGCACGGGGCTCCTCGGCGGACTCGACGCCCCGAGCCTCGCCGCCATGGTCTCGCTGTTCACCTTCGAGCCACGCCGGGGGGCCTCGCCGGGCGAGCTGCCGAACGCCCGGCTCGCGCGTCGAGCCGCCGAACTCGACGAGCTCGCGCGGGACCTCCGCCAAGAGGAGCGGTCGCGGCGGATCCCGCGCACGCGCACCCTCGACGCCGGCTTCGCCCGCCTCGCCCACGACTGGGCCCGTGGCGCCGAGCTGCGTCAGCTCATTGCACCCGCCGGCGGGCCGAGACGGCGCGGGGCCACCGACGCGGTCTCCGGCGGGGACTTCGTCCGCAACACGAAACAGCTCGTCGACCTGCTGCGCCAGCTCGCCCTCACCGAGGCGGGCTCGCGTCTCGGTGAGGTCGCGGCCCGCGCCGCGGACCAGCTCGTGCGCGGGATCGTCGCCGCTTCGACGCCCGCCGAGTTCGCCGACGGGGCGGGACCGGCGGCGGAGGAGGGAAGCGCCGCCGGGCGGCGGTGATCCGCGACCGGCCGGGCACGGTCTCGTAGTCTCGTCGGGGTGACGCCCTACGCGAGCGAGACGTTCTCCGCGGACGAGCGTGAGGTCCTGCGCCACTACGTGACGAACCTCGACGGACCGGTGTTCGCGCTCGTCAACCTGCCCGCCGTGGTCTGCGGGGCGCTGTTCGCCCGTTACTCGCGCTCGCAAAAGAGCGTGCGCCGGCTGTTCCTCGACGAGTTCCTCGGCGACCTCGACGTCTCGGGGGACACCTCGGTCGACGCGACGGTGGGGCTGCGTCGGGCCGAGGAGCTCTACCAACGGGTCTTCGTCGAGTTCGGCGACGACTCCGTCGCCCAGCTCGGCGGCGTCCACCTCGCCTGCGAGCAGGCCTCCAACGTGCTGACGAAGGTCCTCGAGTGGGGACGCCTCATGTCGTACCTCGAGCAGTCGACGCGGTACATCCCGTACGACTCGCGGCTGTCGACGGGCCACTACCGGTACTGGCGTGACCCCGACGTACTCGACTCGAGCCTCGGCGCCCGCTACATCGGCGACATGGACCGCATGTTCGACACCTACGCCGAGCTCCTGCCGCTGCTGCAGGCCCACCTCGTCCGGGCCTTCCCGAACGACGGCACCGCCTCGGAGCTCGCCTACCGCCAGTCGGTGCGGGCCCGCGCCCTCGACGCCCTGCGGGGGCTGCTGCCGGCGGCCGCCCTCTCGAACGTCGGCATCTACGGCTCGGGACAGTCCTACGAGCACCTGCTGCTGAAGATGCGCGGCCACCCGCTTCCCGAGGTCCGCGCCTACGCCGAGCTCATCTTGGAGGAGCTCCGCAAGGTGATCCCCTCGTTCCTCTCCCGCCTCGACCGGCCCGAGCGGGGAGGGGAGTGGAGCCGCTACCTCGCGGCCCGGCGCGACGAGATGGACGCCCTCGTCAGGCGCCTCTTCGGGCCCGGTCGCAGCGAGGGTGACGCCACGGCGGCGGGCGCCTCGGTGACGCTCGCCGACTTCGATCCCGAGGGCGAGGAGAAGGTCCTCGTCGCGATGTGCTACCCGCATTCGTCGCTCGCGGAGTCCGAGCTCACGAGCCGGATCCGCCGTCTCGGCGCCGAGGAACGCGCCGCCATCGTGCGCGCCTACGTCGGCGACCGGAAGAATCGTCGTCACAAGCCGGGCCGGGCGCTGGAACGCACCGGCTACCGCTTCGACATCGTCTCGGATTACGGGGCGTTTCGCGACCTGCAACGCCACCGCATGTTGACGATCGAGTGGCAGCCGCTCTCGACGAACCTCGGCTACGAGGTGCCCGAGGTCGTCGCCGAGGCGGGGCTCGCCGCGGCGTACTCGGACTCGCTCGAGCGCGCCCGCGAGTTGCACGAGATGCTGTTCGCCACCTTTCCTCTCCAGGCCGTTTACGCGGTCGCGCTCGCCTTTCGGATCCGCTACTCGCTCCAGCTCAACGCCCGGGAGGCGATGCACCTCATCGAGCTGCGCAGCACGCCCCAGGGCCACCCCGTCTACCGACGCATCGCGCAGCAGATGCATCGCCTCATCGACGAGGACGCCGGCCACCACGTGCTCGCCGCGGCCATGCGGTTCGTCGATTTCAGCGGGGAGGGGCTCGGTCGGCTCGAGTCGGAACGGCACGCCGCAGCGCGACGGACGTCGCGGGACGCCGCCGGTCCTTTGGAGAATGCCTCAGGCGACTCTTGACTCCGCACCCAGGCGGTGCATGAATAGGTGAGTCCCGCTCACCAGGCACCTAATCGGGAGCCTCCGTCAGTCGCTCCGGGTCGTCTCGGCGGGGCAGTTGCGCAGGACGTGGTCCAGGGAGCCGAGTAGAGAACGTCAATCGCCGGTACAGGCGACCTGCGCTCGGGCGGGCGCGGAGGACGGCGCCAAAGGCTCCCTGGACCGGTCCCTCGGCCCGGGTGTCTCCGGCGAGATCGGTGGCGACTCGGCGCGCGCCGAAACCCTTGCCACCGCAGCGGTTGAAGGCTCGCAGATGTGCCGTATAGTGACCGCGCCCAAGGACCTGCCGGGGCGAACGGGACCGCCACGGGCGGTGCCGGGGGCCGCTGGAACAGGAGACTGAGGAGCCTGATGGCGAGCGAGGTTGACGGCGAACTCGAACCGGACCCTCTCGGCGAGGGGGAGCTCGAGGAGCCACCTGACGAGGAGCTCCTGGAAGAGGACGACCTCGGCATCGACGAGCTCGTCGCCGAAGACCTGGTCGACGAGGAGGAGCTCGGCGACGTCGCCGACGCCGACGCGGTCGTCGCCGAGGGCGAGGAACCGCTCGTCGAGCTCGAGGAGGAAGAAGACGAGCTCGACGACGACGACGTGGAGGCGAGCCTCGACGTCATTTTGAAAGAGCGGCTCGTCGTTTCCGACGAGACCGACGAGGAGGACGACAGCGAGGCCGCCGACGCCGAGGACAGGGTCGACGGGACGACGCGGGTGCTTCCCAAACAACCCGGCGAATTCGTCTGCCAGTCCTGCTTCCTCGTGAAGAGCCAGACCCAGCTCGCCGACCGGAGGCGCAAGCTCTGTCGGGACTGCGTATGAACGGGCAACCGAACGATCCGAGAGACGAGGCGCGTCGGCTCGCCGATGAGCTCATCGACTACGCGATCTTCGCCCCGCTCGGCGCGGCGCTCGCGGTCGCCGAGGAGCTGCCCGAGCTCGTGCGGCGGGGACGTGAACGGTTCGGGCCGCGCATCGCGCTCGCCCAGATGTTCGGCCGCGTCGCGGCCGACTCGGCCAGGCGACGCGCCGAGGCGTTCCTGCGTCGATCGACGGAACATCCGCGGACCGGACCAGCCCCGGGCGCGACCGGCCCGGCGGACGAGTCGGGAGAAACGTCGCACCTCGCGATCCCCGGTTACGAGACCCTCGCCGCCGCCGAGATCGTGTCGCGTCTCGCGGGGCTGACCCCCCGCGAGCTCGCCGCGGTGCGCGCCTTCGAAGAGGCCCACCGCGCCCGGAGGACCGTGCTCACCCGGATCGCCCAGCTGCTCGGCGACCAGGACCGGTAGGGCCGATGGCGGTCGGCCCCGAGGGGGCCCGGATCGCCCGCGAGGAAGACACCGGGCGCATCGCCGATCTCGCCGCCGCGCTCCTCGCGCCGCTCGGGGCGGCCCGCGGCGGCGGGCTCCTCGCGCACGCACTCGACCGACTCCTGGCGTCGGACTCGCTGCGCCGGTGCATCGCCGATTCCGACCACCACGCCGTACTCGTCGGCACCTACGACGACGTCGTCGTCGGCCTGGCGCTCGCCGAGCACCCCACCGAGTCAGCCCCGAGCCGCACGGGCGACGACCGCGTCGCTGTCGTGCGCGTCCTCTACGTCGAGCCCGAGATGCGGGGCGTCGGCGTCGGCGACGCGCTTCTCGCCGAACTGCTTCGGATCGAGAGGGCGCGCGGCGCCACCTCGCTCGACATCGCGGCCCTGCCCGGGGACGGGGCGACGAAGTCGTTCCTCGAGGGCTTGGGCTTCCGGGCGCGGTTGCTCGTCATGCACCGCTCGTTAGAGCCGGAGACCGAGGCCGGAAGGTGAAGACGACGCTCTGCGTCGGCGTCGTCGATGTCGAGCAGGACTCGCTACTCCTCGTGCGACGCCGCCACGACCCGGCAGCGGGACGCTGGTCGCTTCCCGGCGGGCGCGTGAAGTCCGGCGAGGCGCTGCGCGAGGCGGCGGCGCGAGAGGCCGAGGAGGAGACGGGACTCACGCTCGCGATCGGCGATCTCCTCGGCACGACCGAGATCACCACCTCGGAGGAATGCCTCGTGATCTGCGATTTCCTCGCCAGGCGCGAGCACCCACGAGCCATCCCGCGCGCGGCGAGCGACGCGACGGTGGCCCAGTTCGTGCCGCTTCAGTCCGTCAAGGACCTAGACCTCGTCGACGGCCTCGAGCAGTGGCTCGGTGCGCACGGAGTCCTCGTCGGGTGAATCCTGGCCGGTCCTTCGCGGCAGATCCTCCGTGCCGGGCAGCGACGACGCCGACTCGTCCACCGGCGGGTCGCCCGCCGGCCTAAAGACCCCCGACAACCCTCCATCGGACCCGGAGGATCTCTCACCGACCGTCAGGGGACCGTCGGTTGCCGCACCAGCTTCCGGGATCGCGTCCTCGACCCGGCCCGGACCGGCGACGAGTTGCGCCTGTTCGACAACGAGTGCGCCGACCGGGCGGGCGGCCGATCCCTCCTCCGTCGCGGACGGCTCCGCGACGCCGACGACGGTGCGTGACGCAGCCCCCTCACGCTTCGCCCGACGTCCCGGGGTCTTGGCCCGCGGCGCCCTCGGTTTGCTGGCCGGTTTGGCTGGGTGCACGGAGATGGGCCGCGGCGGCGGCGGCATCGGCAGGCCGAGCAACGGTGCGAGCGCCGGGATCCGCCCCGAAACGAGGGTCGCCGCGTGCCTGATCGCCCCTGTCGGGTCCTCCGGCAACCCGGCCGGCTTGATCGAGCGCCGCACGGGCGAGGCCGCGGCGGCCTCCAAGAGTGCCAGCCAGCGGTCGACCGAACTCGTCGCCGACAACGCGGCGCTCGCCGCTTCGCTTAACGGCTGGACGAGCGACGCCGGAATCCGGGCCCCCGGGTCCGGCGGGCGGGCGGAAAGCCGCAAGGCGTGAAGCACGCGACCCTCGGCGAGCGCATGGTTGATATCGCCCTCCCAGCTGGCACGCAGCTTTGCCAGCCGGACTTTCAAGGCTTCGCGGATCGTGCCCAACAACTCGCGGCCATGCTCGTCGCGCGGTGAAGCCCCGAGGACCGTCGCGCGCAGCTCCCGCAACGAGATCGTGTCGAGATGGGCGACGACCTCCTCGGCGCGGTCAAGCCAGACCGCCTGGCGAACGGGGGGGAGGAGCTGTTCGGCAAGCGCGATGATCGCTTCGCCTCCGACCGCGGGCCGACCCGCGGCGAGCGCGGCCGACTGTTCCGCGGCGAGCGCCCGTCGGACCGCCGGCATGCCACCGGCCGCCACCTGTTCCGCGATCGGACGCTGTTCGGGCGGGAGGGTCGCGAGGTGCTCGTCACGGTGGCGCGTTCCCGGCATGAAGCGCTCCGGTCGGGAACGCACGCGACGCAACGGGGCGGATCGCGCCACCGGTGCCGCGGTCGGCGCCGCGGCCGGTGGCGCCGTCGCCGACAACGGGCGCTCGGAACGTGCCGCGACCGGACGGCCGCGCCGTGGCGCGCCATCTCGAACGGGTCGAGTGCCGAGATCATGCTCGCGAGACGGACGACGCCGTTCGGTTTGATCGGACCGAGGTCGGCCCTCGCCCCGCGGCCGGGAAGAAACCGTCCGATCCCGGGGACGCGTGCGATCGGTCCCGTCGGTCGCGTGTTCTCGCGCGCCGCGCCCTGTCCGCGAGATGAGGGACGTCGTCACGAGCTCGGTCTCTTCGGACCTCATCGGCGCGAGCACGATCCGCCCCTGCGGCTCGACGCGCTCCCGTGCGGGCAACACCGACACGACGGTGATCCCCTCGAGCTCGAACTCCGCCTCAACGCGCAGGACGCTGCCCACCTTCGCCCCGTCCTCGAGCAGCTTGCCCGCGATCACACCGCGCGGTTCACGCGCCCCCGCGGCCCGCCACGTCCAAGTTCCATCGTGCCGGGCCGAGGTCAGTTCAATCTCCAAACGCCTCGCCATGCCGACGGTCAACCTACCGCCTCCGCAAGCACCACGGGAATACCGGCGCCGGAATCCGTCCTCGCGGCTGCCCCTCCACTCGCGTCGTGCGAAACTCCGGATCGCGAACCAGACCCCCCGGGCGCCAAGATGGCCGTCGCGCAAGGCACTTCGCGGCTCCTGCGACAACCGCCAGGCACGCTGAGCGCGACCCGCGCGCCGGCAGCTGGCGAGCGAATCGAACACGGACGGATCAGCGGGGAGCAGTCCTCGTCGCGTTCTCGACGGTCCCCGGTGGCGCGGCCCCGGCGAACTTCGTCGTCGCCGGGCCGGGCGTTCACGGGTAGCACCTCGTGCGGGTGAGCGATCACGGCGCTCTCGTCGGGCGGATGCATCAGCGGCAAGCCGCAGCGAGGACCCGACCCCACTGCGGTCGATCGTCGCGACCACTCGGCCGGTTGAGACTTCATCAAACGCGACACGCGTCGGACCCGCCGTGAGGATCCCGCGAACGGGACCATCCGAGAAACCCTCGGGACCATCGCGCCGCGCCCGCGGCGCCGGACCGGTTCGCCGGCGCCTCTGGCGATCCCTGACTGGCCCTGGCCGACGTGTCCAGTTAGCGCGGTGACCCCTTCAGGCGACCTGGCATCAGGTCCTCCCGCCGATCTCGCCCACCACCGCTAAAGAATTCGTTCACAAGCTCCGTTAGAAGTGACATACGAGGCAGCTGCATTGGAAGTTTCGATTGTGCGTGCTGTGTCGGTTGTTGCTAGCGCAACGAAAGTGAAATGAAAGTGCCGCAGTACGCCGCGACCTCACTGGTCATGGACATCGGAGGTTCTCAGAGTGTTTGCACGAGCGGTTCCAAGACCTGCGAAGCTGCACGCGCGGACGAAATTCTGGTCCCGCCGTTCGATCATCGCCTCCGCCGTGATCGGAGCGCTCCTAACAGGCGGTGGCGCGTACGCCGCGACGAGCTGGGTCGTCGGCCTCGGAGCGGGATCGAACGCACAGGGTCAGGCCGCGAGCATCACCAACGTGACCATCAGCGCCGTGGCGACACCTTCGCCGACCAACCAGCTGTACCCCGGGGGCACCGGTGACGTCGTCCTGACGATCTCTAATCCGAACCCCTTCCCGGTGACGATCACCGCGGTGCAGCTGCCGACGAACACGACCTACGCGACCGGGTACACGACGAGCGCGCTCACCACGACCCAGACCGGGTGTCTCAACACGACGCCGAGCGGCGTGACCTGGAACTACTCGACGGCGACCAGCGGAAGCTCGCATACGCTCACCAGCGCGCTCACCGTCGCGGCTTCCGGCCAAGCGAACAACCCGCTCACCGCCACGCTCACGAACGACGCGAGCATGGCCAGCACCGCCCCGCTCGCCTGCGCAGCGACCTTCTTCTCGATGCCGTCGCTCACCGGCATCACGGCGACGGGTGGGGCTGCAACGGCGACGACGAGCCCGGCGACCGACGCCTGGACCTCGTAGGGGCTGACCGGCTGCCAACAACGAACTTAATGGTTGCCGATCCGATGGCGCGAAGAGGCTCCCGCCGGTGGCTCGTTCCGGTCGCCGTTCTCACGGTCGGCCTTCTCGGGCTGCTCGAACCCGCGGCGAGCGCCAACTGGTCCGTGACCGTCGCGGCGAACAGCGGGGGAGAGGCGGCCTCGATAGCCGCCTCTTCTCCGACTGGCGTCGCGGCGGCGTGCGTGTCGTCCACGGGATACACGATCAAGGTCTCCTGGACGGCGCCGAGCACCCGTGTGACGAAATACACCGTCTATCAGGCGACGTCGACGACGTCGACTCCCGGCACCTACACCTCGACCGGGACGGCGACGACCACCTCCTGGACGTCCGGCACGCTGGCGACGGGTAAGAACTACTGGTACGAGGTGGTTGCCTCGTACGGGACGGTCTGGACGAGCGGATATTCGACCACGACCGGCGAGTCAACGATCAGCTCGACCAACCCCGAGTGCAAACAGCCCTAGGAGGTATTCGCGGGCGCCAACGTCTCGCCCGGAGCATGGAAAGCGGCCGCGTATCTGTGTCGCGTTCTCTCATCTCGCCTGCGCACCGCTTCGGCATCGTTGCGCATCAGTTGAGCAGCAGGATGATCCCAGCCGTCGCATCGGAGAGACGTCTTGGCGCTCGGTATCCGGTACTCGTCGCGGCACGGGACGACCGGATCCACGACGCCGCGGTGTCTTCCTAGAACGCAGGATCGACTACCACCACGACACCTGCAAAGCCGGCTACACGCCAGCAATACCCGGGGATTCCAGCGCGTGACTCCGTCCCGCCACAACCGGAAGCTCCGCGTGCTCTCGACCACGTGAACCGTGCGCCGCACGCACCGAGACCGTGGATCCTGGAGCGATGCCAGTTCGAGAACTCCTTCTATCACGCCTCATCTCCCTACAACCTGTGACGCGGTGTCATGAACGTCCTCCGGCTCCTCGACGACCACCGCGTCGAGGACCGACACCCGTCGAGCTGGGACACGCGTCCCGCTTCAAAGTGAGCGATTGGGTCCTCGTGAAGGATGCCCCGGAGATCCGAGCGACGCTCGATGACCGTGACGAACTTCGGGTCGGCGGTTCACGGTCAACCATTGGCCCTACTTCGGCCGGACATACATGGTCGAGCGCGTCGTGCGTCCGAGACCAGACCATGGCCACCGCACGCAGAGGATCTCCGACACGGTTGCGCTGACCGGTACCATCTGCGAAACACCGGATGGCTCGCTGGGACGTGGCAGGGCGTGTTCCCTGTTCTTCCTCGACGAGATGGACGAAGGCGTGCCTCCAGCTGTACCGAACCAGACCCCGGAACGCACGCTTCATCAGGCCTGAGCCCTCCGAACCTCTCCAGCGGTGCTCACGACTGGCACCTGAGCAGTCCGGGGCGCGACGGTCCCTCTGCCAAGGCGACCCTTCGCCCACGACCAGCCCGGGTGGTAATTGTCTCGGCTTCAGCTGAGCAGCAACTATCCTCACGTCCGGGCCTGTGTAGGTGTCGCCTCCGGGCCTGCGAGGAACTTGCTTGCCTCGACCAGAGAGGACAACAAGGTGCGACTCCGGGATCCCCTTCCACGCCGGCGCAGGCTTCAGGAGCCCGCATCTTTGATCGAGGAGCCCCCGGAGACGCTCACGGGACATACGAACTGGGTGTCGAGCGTCGCATTCAGCCCTGAGGGGAGCCTGCTCGCCTCGGCCAGCCACGACAAGACCGTGCGACTCTGGGATCCGGCCAGCGGTACGTGCCTGCGCACGCTGGAAGGGCACTCGAGCTGGGTGTTCGACGTCGCCTTCAGCTCCGAGGGAGCCCTGCTCGCCTCGGCGAGCGTCGACAGGACGGTCCGGCTCTGGGATCCGACGAGCGGCGAGCGCGGGAAGACGCTGGCGGGCCACGAGGGCTCGGTCTACAGCGTCGCTTTCAATCCTCAAGGATCCCTGCTCGCTTCGGCAAGCGAGGACAGGACGGTGCGACTCTGGGATCCGACGAGCGGCGCGTGCCAAGCGGTGCTCCCGGGATACACGGGGTCGGCATTAGGCGTCGCCTTCAACCCTGCAGGGGACCTTCTCGCGACGGCGAGCGCCGACAGGAAGGTGCGGCTCTGGGATCCTGCAACTCGGGAGTGCCTGCGCACGCTCGACGGACACAACGGTCCGGTGTGGGACGTCGCCTTCAACCCCGATGGAAGCCTGCTCGCCTCGGCGAGCGCAGACAAGACAGTCGGGATCTGGGACACCGGCAGCGGTGAATGCCTGCGAAGCCTCGAGGGGCACTTGGGTTGGATCTACAACGTCGCTTTCAATCCTCAGGGAACCCTGCTCGCCTCGGCGAGCGACGACAGGACGGTACGGCTCTGGGACCCGGCGACGGGCGCACATCTACGCACGTTCGAGGGCCACACGGGCTGGGTCCTCGGTGTTGCCTTCAACCCCGCCGGAACCCTGCTCGCTTCCTCGAGCGAAGACACAACCGTGCGACTCTGGAAATCCATCTAGACGTAGGGCTCGAGGCCCTGGCCATCGCAATGCTCACCCGTCGGTGGCTCGGTTGACCAGCCTCACTCGTTGATAAGGCGAGGTGGTCGATCCCCATTAGGCCAAGCGGTCCTGCGTCAGCTCGCCACAAGGTCCACGGAAGTACCTGCGCGCATCGGAAGCGACTGCGTGACCCCGATCAGAGGGTCTACTCCCACGCCTGAGGAACCCTCCGGCTGAGCCGCTGTTCCGAATTCGGGCGCCACCGTCCGATCGGCCCCTCGTCCCGGGACTCGGAGATTCGGCGCCTGACTTTAGACTTGCACCATGAACAGCACACCAATCATCCTCGTTCCCGGGTTCTGGCTCGGCGCGTGGGCGTGGGACGAGGTCGCGGCCGCCCTGCGCGCCGAGGGGCTCCATGCCACGGCGCTGACGCTGCCCGGTCTCGAGTCGGTTGACACCGATCGGTCCTCGGTCACGCTCGCCAGTCACGTCGACGCGATCTGCAAGGCGGTGGCGTCGGCGGGATGTCCGGTCGTGCTCGCGGTGCACAGCGGCGCCGGCGTTCCCGGTTATGCGGTCACCGACCGCATCCCCGAACAGATCGCGACCATGGTCTACGTCGACTCGCGGCCGGCGAAGGGTGCACTCGACCCCGCGCTCACGGCCGTCGAGGTGCCGCTGCCGTCGTGGGAGGAGCTCGAGCAGGACGGCGACAGCCTCGATGGGCTCACGGAAGAGCAGCTCGCGACGTTCCGCAGTCGGGCCATTCCCGAGCCAGGCGCTGCACTACGCGAGGGACTCCAGCTGACCAACGACGCGCGCCTCGACGTGCCAACGACGGTCGTGTGTACGTCCATAACTTCTGAGCAGATCAAAGGCGCGATCAAAGAAGGCCACGCCTGGATCGCCGGACTGGCCGAGCTTCGCGACGTGACCTACGTCGACCTCCCGACGAGCCACTGGCCGATGTGGTCGCGTCCGCTGCAACTCGCCGAGGTCCTCTGCAGGGTCGCGCGGGGTGCAGGCGGCACCTGACGGACGCCGGTTAGAAGCCGCCTGTCCGCGGGTCCGATCGTGGGACCCATGTTGCGCCAGTTGTTCCTTCCACCGACCTGGTTGACGCGGACAGAGCGATGATGAGCCCGCAGCTACTGCCGTGCGCCAGCAAAGCGATCAGGGCTCCCTGATCGCTCATCGTACGCCTAGCCCGCCATCACCCGAACGACATCGAGGTTGTAGAACTTCGGCGGAGCATCGAGCAGGATGCTCAACTGCTTGGCGAAGTCCGTCGTGACGGGGTCATTCGACTGCTTCATCGCTTCTTCGAAGCTCTCGAACTCGATGATCGCGAGGTAGTAACCGGGGCGGTCCCGGTCGGAGGTGAGGAGTGCCCGCGTCGACACCACGGTGTCCCCGCTCTCGGCCTCCATCTTCTCCATGAGTGCCTGGACCTCATCGATCCGCGAGGTCTTGATCTCCATGATCTGGGTGAAGCCAGGCATGCCAGCCTCCAATCGATCGTCCGGGCGGGTGCCGAACCTGAATAGGAAAGGACGGTAACGCCGTCGCACGCCACGACCGGTCATTCCGGGCGCGCGATCCCGGGAGAGCTACCACGCGCCGGAGGGGGAGGGGAGGGCAGGGCAAGCGCGGAAGCCGTCTCTGCCGCTCATGGCATCCACTCGCCCGAGCCGCGCATGCGTGCGCGAATGGGGGTTTCGTCCTCGGCCCCGAAGAATCCCGGTCCGACCTAACTGTGCCGCCCGCACTAGCTTCGTGCCATGCCCCTGTTCCGGCGGCAGGTCTATTCGCCGCCGCCTCCCGCGGCCTCTTGGCTCGCCTGGCCAACGCTCCACGAGACGCTCCGTACGTTCTCCGCGGCAGGTGCGCCTTTCTGTCGCGAAGCACGGCGACTCATCCACCAGTACGGACAGCTCGTCACAGCAGAACTCAGAATCCGGGCAGCGGGGCAGCACGCCGGAGAAATCCCCGTGTTCGTGGGCGGCTTGCAGGTCGCCGCCATCCCGTACAATTCCGCCGGAACATTCAGAGAAGTTATCGAAGAACTCCACCAACGAGGCCTCCCGGCAACCTGTCGCGCCGAACTCGACGCCGACGAGGAGGGCCACCTGTGGCTCCATACGAAGCCCGCGGTCCGTGCCGCAGACGACCCGTTCCTTCCGCCCATCAAAGCAGTCCCCGTAGAAATTCGACCCCGTCAATCCCATCTGCTCGAACGGTTACTCGCTCGCGAGGACGAGCGCGGGCGAGTTCAACGAACCGCGCTCCTGACACCGGATGCCGGTGACTGGGCACTCTCACTCGATGGCCAAACGCTCGGCTTCCTCGAATCGCACCCGTACCCTGGGCTGCACGAAGCCCTCGCCCACGGATTCCCTCTTACCTGCTATGCGATTCTCAGACGCGTCACCAACGGGCCATCCACCGTCGACGCCGCGATCCCGGACAGCTGATCCAGCAACCCTCATCTGTCGACTTGTCTCAACCTCCCAGCGCGCTGCCTCCGTCTCCGCGCGGTTCGGGCGGGGGACCCGGATTGGACCCGTCCCACCCACCTCATCACGGCTGCTGCGCTCCGGCCGGACCTCAAGGGAACAATCAGGCCGTGCGAGCCTTCGCGGTGCTCCTTTGCGATGCGCCGCTGTCGATCGGAATTGCCTCCAGTGTCGAGTCGATCGACCAGGGCACACTGCGAGCTGCTCCGGCCAAACCCTTTGCGCGCATTGTGCTCGCAGAGGCGACGATCCCGCTGTGGGGCGTGCGACCAGCGAATCCTCCGCACTGGCCGTGCTTAGCAGCGTGATGCTCGCGTCAGGGGTGCATCCAACAAAGTCCGACAAAGACGTCACCGGGCTAGAGCTACCGAACTCCCAGTTGTGGAGCCGATCGCTCGGTGTACCCGACCGAGGAGCGCGGCCTCATCCTGTGGCAATCCTGAGACGACATAACCGGTAAACTTACATAACGAACCTTATCGGCGGTCTCGCAGCGCTCGAGTCATCGCCACAAGGCGCTCAAATCTTCACTTCGCATGCCCCAAACCTCTCGACCGGGCGCAAGCCGATTGCCTCGTTGATCGCGACCATGTGTGTGTTCTCTGTCGCTGTCCACGTCTCCACCGCTTCCATTCCCGCCAGCTCATGTTCGAGTAGTCGAAGGTTCGCGATCTTGATGAGCAGGCCAAGACGATGCCCGCGGTGCACCGGATCGACGAGCGTGTCCCACTGGTAGCCGATCTGCGGCTGCGATCGCGGCACCCCGATCTCCGTAGAGGCGACAAGGCGGCCCGAGCCGATATGGCGGGCCCCCGTCGCTGCCCGGATACGGCCGCGGTCGATCGATTCACGCTCCGATTCGCGCATCCGCACGGCATCCCAGTGCTCCGCTTCCAGGCTGAGCTCGCCCATGGGCGCGTCCGTGACGAGGCGCCCCGCCAGCCGTGCTGCATCTTCGACCACGTCGTCTGGCGCGTGATCAATCCACTGGACGACCTCGTAGCCGGTCGAATGTGCCCGAGCCTGCCCTTCAAGGCCGTTCAGCACGTTTCAATCTATCGTGGTCAGTTTCAGCTCACTACGGATCTCTTCGAGAACGCACCGCGCGCCGAGGGCCCGGTCGAACGACTCCCCCGCTGACGTGCCGCCCAATCGCTAATCTGAGCGAAATCGATCGATTGAAGCCGGTCTTCTTCCCACGGCGAGATCGCAGAATCTCTCCCCGGATCCGACGAGACCGCACATCGGCCACGCCCCCCTTGCGAGCGACTCCAGGAAAGGGCGAAAACAACGAGTCGCGCGTCAGGCGGTCTCGATGCGCTATCAACAGCGCAAGTGGTGGTTCGTGGCAGCGACGCTCCTTCTCGCTGCCGGCATCTCGGCTGCAACCCTCGCTTTGACGAGTTCAGGTCCTTCGAGACCCTCGCCTCTCTCGTCCCACAGCTTCCAGAACCCTGCCGGGGGCCTGCTCCGTCTCGACTCGAGGCTCGCGGCGATGCTCGACACTGGACAGTCGCCCGGCGCCGCCAAGGTCAACCTGGCCTCGGTGAACTGTGGGCCGCCTGGGGCTCGACTCCGCACAGGCAGCGATGTGGAGTGCGGCCTCACGGCCTCGGTCGGTTCCGCGTTGATGATCGTGAGGATCGAGGCTCCCGACGCCCGCCGTTTCGCGATCGTGGCGATCGGTAGTGACCTCGGTCTCCTGACTGGCGCAGCGAAAGCCGCGGATCAAGCATGTCATGTTGATTCACGTTCTTTCTGTGCACCTGAGTCGCCGGCGTCGCAGTACCCGCTCAAGCCGATCGGCGGAGGCACGATTCCGGGCCCGGGTACGCCCGGTGTGATGCCGTGCCTCGGAGGTCCGAGGGACAGGCCAACGGAGATCGTCTTCGCCTGCGCGGACTTCAACTCCCTCGTGGACAAGCTGTCCTGGTCGAGCTGGACGACGAAAGCCGCCCGGGGTCGGGGCACGCTCGTCGAGACCGACTGCACGCCGTCGTGCGTGGCGGGCAAGACCTACTCGTACCCGGTGACAGTCGAGCTCGGTCGGGCTGTGCCCACCCACTATGGCCTGCTCTTCACGACCTACAAGGTGATCGCCCACTCCCCCATCCGCCCGATGAGATCGCACGTCCTGAGCGGGACGTTCCCGACGACTCCCGAGTGATCCCGCGACAGGTCCCTCGGCCGGCCTGACCGAGGAGCGCCTGCCGTGAGCCTGCTCCATCCTCAGCCAGACTTCGAATACGGCGAGGGCAATTCCCGCTCCGCCAGAAGGAGCCTTCATGCTCAGTGTTCTTCGCTATCACGAGATATCGGAGTCCAGCCATCGCATCATGAACCCGCTCTCCCTCGACGAGCTACTACTGCTCGGCGACATCTGCCGCGTCGGGCAGGGGACCCGGCTGCTCGACCTCGCCTGCGGCAAGGGGGAACTGCTGTGTCAGTTCGCCAGGCGACTCGGAGCGAGCGGCGTCGGTGTCGATGTGCACGCTCCATTCCTCGTCGCCGCACGAGAGCGCGCGGTCGAATTCGGCGTTGCTGACTCCGTCAGATTCGTCGAAGGTGACGCGGGTCACCCGACCGGAGTGAGCGGCCGTTTCGACGTGGTGAGCTGCATCGGCGCGACGTGGATTGGCGGGGGGCTCTCCGGCACGCTCGACCTCATGAGCCAGTGGCTGGCACCGCACGGCTGGATGCTCGTGGGCGAGGCATTTTGGGCCGCACAACCCCCTGACGTCGTCAGGAGAAAGCACGAGGAGGGTCAGACGTTCGCGGACCTTGCGGGCACGTTGGACCGCTTCGAGGCAGCCAACACGGACCTTGTCGAGATGGTCCTCGCCACGCACGGGGATTGGGATCGGTACGAGGCGAGCCAATGGCTCAACGTGGCCGAGTGGCTGAGCACCAACCCTCACGCCCCCGAGGCGTCAGAGGTTCGCGCACAGCGCGACGCGTCCCGCCGGTACTATCTCTCCGAGGAACGGAGATGTCTCGGCTGGGGGGTCTTCGTGCTGCGCGCAGACAAGTCCGCTTAGCGACGGCGACAATCTGCTCGCCATGACAGCGCCGCGGGCTCAGGGCTGACCGCCCCGCTACTAGACGAAGCGGCGGATGAACTCAAGCACCCTGTCAGCGACCTCTCGCCAGCCGCTGTCGAACGTGAGCGAATGGCCGCGGCCCGGGATCTCGAGGATCTCGGTGACGCCGTTGTTGCGCTTCTGGCGCTTGTAGGACGCGTCGGCGATCGACCGTGGAAGGAAGTGATCCTTCTCGCCTGAGACGATCAACAGCGGCCCCCTCCCGGGATTCGTCGTGTCGACCTTCACCTCGGTCCAAGGGTTGAGGTTGGCCAGAGCGGCCTGGAAGAGCGCCCTGCCGCCCGCGGGCACGGCGTAGGCCTCGTACAGCTCCTTGGCCTCCTGCTCACTTGTCGCATTGGCCACCGCGTAGCGGAACTGCCGGTAGGTGAGCTGCACCGCGCGCTGGCGATTGGCCGGGTTGCGGAGCGTTGGTAGCGCGGAACGCACGAGCGATATCGGCATCGGCAACACGCCACGGAAAGGAGCGGGACTGATCGCGACCGACATCGCGGCCATCCCTTGGCCGGCGAGGATCTGCGTCAAGAGCCCCCCGAATGAGTGCCCTACGAGAACCGGCCTTCTCTCCAGACGTCCGATGACCCCCCCGAGATGGTGGACGATTTGCGCCACGCTCTTGCGGGCGAAGACCTCTGGATGTCCTTTGGCTTCGGCCACTGTCACCGGATCGTCCGGCCAACCCGGTGCCAGCGCGACGTAGCCGGCTTCTTCAAGAGCTGCGCGCCATCGGTCCCAGCAGCTCGGCAGCGCCCAGAGCCCGTGGATGAGAACCACCGGCACACGGGACGACGCGTTCGCCCGCTCGACCTGGCCGACTTCGTGCTCGCTCATCTTGGTTGCGTCCGTCGGAGCGACATGCATCCCGCTTTCCTTGGTGTCGATTCCCAGTTCGCAGACTTGTCGGCACTCGACGACTTGTCCTATCGGCCCTCGTAGTGGGCGTCGACCGTCTGCAACGCTTCGTCGAGGATCGCGAGGCCCTCGTTCGCCTCGGCCGCGTTGACCGTGCAGGGCGGCGCGACGTGCATCCGGTTGTAGTTCGTGAACGGCAGGAGTCCAGCTTCGAGGCATGCCGCGACGAGCTCGCTCATCGCCGGTGACGTCCCGCCGTAGGGGGCCACAGGTTCTCTCGTCGCGCGGTCCTTCACGAGCTCGAGCGCCCAGAAGACGCCGAGGCCGCGCACCTCGCCGATCGACGGGTGGCGTTCCGCGAGTTTGCGAAGACCCGGTCCGAGCACCTCCTCGCCGATGCGCGCCGCGTTCTCGACGATGCGCTCCTCGCGCATCGCGTTCATCGACGCGACGGCAGCGGCACACGCCAGCGGGTGTCCTGAGTACGTGAGCCCTCCCGGATAGGGGCGCTCCGCGAATGTTGCCGCGATCCGATCCGAGATCATCACGCCACCGAGGGGGACGTAACCGGAGTTCACCCCCTTGGCGAACGTGATCAGGTCCGGTCTCACCGCCCAGTGGTCGATCGCGAGCCACCGACCTGTCCGCCCGAACCCGCACATGACCTCGTCGGCCACGAACACGATCCGATGGCGGTCGCAGAGCTCCCGCACGCCGGCGAGGTACCCGGGAGGAGGCACCATGATCCCGGCGGTGCCAGGGACCGTCTCGAGGACGATCGCCGCGACGTTCGACGGCCCCTCGAATTGGACCACCTGCTCGAGATGTTCGAGGGCGCGGACGCACTCCTCCTCTTCCGTCGTCGAGTGGAACGGCGACCGGTACAGGAACGGGCCGAAGAAGTGCACGACGCCGGCGCTCCCGTAGTCGTTCTCCCAGCGGCGCGGGTCACCGGTCAGGTTGATGGCGGTCGTCGTCGCCCCGTGATACGAGCGGTAGCTCGCGAGGACCTTGATGCGCCCCGTATGGAGGCGCGCGAGGCGCGTCGCGTGCTCGATCGCCTCGGCGCCGCCGTTCGTGAAGAACACCTTGTTGAGATCGCCAGGCGCGATCGCGGCGATGAGGCGCGCCGCCTCGCCCCGGACGTCGTTCGCGAACTGCGGTCCCACCGTGCACAGTCGGGCGGCTTGGGCCTGGATCGCGCTCACGACCTTCGGGTGCTGGTGGCCGATGTTCGTGTAGACGAGTTGCGACGAGAAATCGAGGTAGCGCCTGCCTTCGTAGTCCCAGACATAGGAACCGGCCGCGCCGGCGATCGGCAATGGCGTTACGAGATCCTGCGCCGACCAGGAGTGGAAGACGTGCGCGCGGTCGTCCGCGCGCACACGGGCGCCCGCTGCCGGATTCTTCATCTGCGCCATGGCAGGCGTCCTTCCGGGTAGTTCATCGGCTTGACGATGAGCGCTGATCGTGACGTGTCGAATCGTGGCCTGACGAATCGGCCGGTCGAGCCCGCCAGCCGACAAGGTCGATCGCCAACGCGGCACCGCGGGTGTCTCGCGGCCCAGGGCAGACGCGCCCTACTGGGTCTGTCCGTTTCGGGGAACGTCCTCGAGGTGGCTCTCACAGAGCGCGGCGATCGAACCCGCCGCCTCCTCGACCGACGCCACGGCGTCGTTCACGCTCGCGAGCAGCTGCGCCATGTGCGCGCGCATCTGCGCGACGCGCGTCCGCGCCTCGGCGAACTCTCGGCTCGCGGACTCCCAGAACGCCTGAGCCTCCTCGCGGGCCGTCTCCCGCAACGCGGCGGCCTCGCTCCCCGCTTCCTGCAAGCGCACCGTCAGCGCCCGGGCTGTCTCCCTGCGAAGTTGCGCGACCTCGTCGGTGGCCTTCAGGCGCATCGCCATGATCTCTTCTTCGGCAGCCTGCAACTTCATCGAGACGAGCCGCACCGCGTTCGCACGGATCTCCGCCGCGGCGTCGTTGGCCTCGGCGATCATCCGGTCGCGCGTCGGCTTTGCTTCAAAGAGCGCCGACTGCTGACGGAGCGCCGCGGCGTCCGCCCTCAGCGAGGCGTCTTCGGCCACCGGCACGGTCGTCGTCTCCGCTGCAAGCGGCTGGAAGGCACCGACCGCTTCCGGCCCGGGTCGCGTCTCGGAGGCCGGCACGCTCTCGGCGCTAGGCCCGACCGGCGTCTTCCCCTCCCCCGCCAGGGCCTCAAGCTCCTCAATGGAGACGCCGTACGACCGCAGCTTCTCGATGAGGGAATTCTCTTGTTCGCTCACGGCCGAGAGCTTAAATCTCCTCGCTTCCTCATACAACACGACCCGCCTGCTCACTGGGACTTCTCACCCTCAGTGGCTGCATATTCGCTTACTGTGGCGATGACTCATTCATGTCATAGAGAGCGATCTTTCGTGCAGGTTTGAACGCGTGATCTCCAGACCATTCGGTCAATGCCACGGTCCACGTGCGCTCCTCGCCGCTCATCGCAGCCGATGCCGCCGTGAGGTCAGATGGCCGCGCCGGCTCAGCCGCGCCCCTCGGCGGCCGTCCCCGCCCGTGGTGCCCCAGCCCTGCGATCAGGTCTCGCCCCCGGCGAACTCACGGAACGCGTCGAGCGCACGGGGTCCCCAGACCGTCCCCGGACCGCCGTTCATGAGGATCACCACACCCATCGCCTCGGCGACCTCGGCCTCTGTCGCACCGGCGCGAGCGGCGCCCCGGGCATGGGAGGCGATGCAGGCGTCGCATTCACGGGTGGCCCCGATCGCCAGCGCGATGAGTTCCTTGCACTTCGTGCCGAGAGCCCCGTCCGCCATCGCGGCACGGTCGAGCGCAGCGAACGTCGTATAGACGTCGGGGACCAGCCGGCGTAACGCCCGCGCGGGTTCGCGCAGCTCGTCGAGGATCTCGTGGGCGTGCGTCATGGTGCCTCCCGGGAAGGTTGCTCGATCACGTCGGGCTCGACCTACAGGGTAGATCTCGGGTCCTGGCGCACTCCGGGAGGAGCACGGGCGGCCGACCGGAACCGCCTTCTTGCAGGGTCCCAGCGCGCTGATCTCTCCGAGCACCCCGGTAGCCTCGAGAAATGCCAGCCTCTGCGCTGCGTCCGGCGCGCCTGCTCCGCCCGCCCGTTCGGTGCTCGATAAGACGACATCCACAGAAAGCAATCGACATCTCGTGACCGAGACGCTCATCGCGACCGAGGAGGTCTTCCACCGGGTCCCCGCGTTCTCCATGGAGCGCCGCCGTTTCATCATCGGCGCGCTCCTGCTCGGGCTGCTGCTCGCGGCCCTCGACCAGACGATCGTCTCGACCGCGCTGCCGACGATCGTCGCCGACCTGCACGGGGAGACCCATCTCTCGTGGGTCGTCACCTCCTACCTGCTCGCCTCGACCGCCTCGACACCGCTGTGGGGCAAGCTCGGCGACCAGTACGGCCGCAAGGGGTTCTTCCAGGCCGCGATCGTCATCTTCCTGATCGGATCGGCCCTGTCCGGACTCAGCCAGTCCATGTCCGAGCTCATCTTGTTCCGCGCCATCCAGGGACTCGGTGGCGGCGGCCTGTTCGTCGGCACCCAGGCGATCATCGGCGACGTCGTTCCGCCCCGTGAGCGCGGCCGTTACCAGGGGCTGTTCGGCGCCGTCTTCGGCGCGGCGAGCATCATCGGTCCCCTGCTCGGGGGGGTCTTCGTCGACGACCTCTCGTGGCGCTGGATCTTCTACATCAACCTGCCGATCGGCGCCGTCGCGCTCGGCGTGATCGCCGTGACCGTCCCGGGAGCGCTCACCCGCGTCCGGCACGTCATCGACTACGCCGGCACGCTGCTGCTCGCGCTCGCGGCGACGAGCTTCGTCATGCTCACGAGCCTCGGCGGAACGACCTACGCCTGGCGATCGTCACCGATCGTCGTCCTCGGCGTTCTCGGCGTCGCGCTCACCGTCGTCTGGGCGCTCGTCGACCGACGCGCCGTCGAACCGGTGCTTCCCCTCCACCTCTTCGCCAACCGCACCTTCGCTGTCGTCTCGGGGATGTGTTTCATCGTCGGTTTCGCGATGTTCGGGGTAACGGTCTTCCTGCCGCTCTTCCTCCAGTACGTGCGGGGCGCGACACCAACGGCTTCGGGGCTGTGGCTCTTGCCGCTCATGGGCGGACTCATCGTCACGTCGATCGGCTCGGGCCAGATCATCACCCACACCGGCCACTACCGGAGGTTCCCGATCATCGGATCGGCCCTCACGACGGTCGGGCTCTACCTGTTGTCTCACCTCCACGCCCAGACGAGCCCACTTCTCATGTCGTCCTACATGGTCGTGCTCGGCGCCGGTCTCGGCTGTCTCATCCAGGTGCTCGTGCTCGCGGCCCAGAACGCCGTCCCGCACAGCGAGCTCGGGGTCGCCACCTCGGGAACGACCTTCTTCCGGACGATCGGGGCGGCGTTCGGCACCGCGATTTTCGGCGCGATCCTCGCCAACATCATCGGCGGCAACCTGCAGTCGGCCCTCGGCGGGGCATCCCTGCCGGCGGGACTGCACCTCGCCGACCTCACGCCGAAGGTCCTGAAGACGCTGCCGCCCCCGGTGCACCACGCCTTCGTCGCCGCCTACGCGCACTCGCTCGACGTCGTCTTCCTCGTCGCCGTGCCGGTCGCAGCGATCGCTTTCGGCCTCAGCTGGCTGCTGCCGGAGATCGCCCTGCGCCACTCGACCCACGGGGCACCGTCGTCGCATTGACGGCTGCGGGCTGGCAGGATTCTCCCCATGGATCGTTTCTTTGCGGCCTTTGGTCGCGCGGTTGAGCGCTTCCGCTGGTTCGTGCTGCTCGGCTGGATCGTCGTCGTCGTCGTCTCGACGATCACGCTGCCGACGCTCGGCAGTGAGATCAACAACGACAACAGCCACTTCTTGCCCTCGACCTCGCCGACGATCCAGGCGTTCAACCTCGCGACGCCGTTGCTCGGCAACACCAGCGCGAACAGCATCGTCGTCGTCGTCGCGGCGCGCGCGCACGCGCCCCTCGGCCCCGCCGACGAAGCAGCACTCGTGCGAGAGGTGTCCGCCGCGAAGAGGGTGCCGCTCGTCCGCCTGGTGCGTTTCGTCGGCATCTCACCAAACCGGCACGCCGCGGAACTGCTCGTCAGCGCCCACGTCAACGAGAACGACATCACCGGCGAGAAGACCCTCATCGGAGCCCTGGCGACGAGTTTCACGGCGGTGCACCCACCGGCGGGACTCCAGATGCACGTCGCCGGGGCAGTCGCGACGAACGTCGCCAACCAGGCGAAGTCAGCGACGACCGGTAACCGCGTCCAGGACTTCTCGGTGCTCTTCATCATCGTGCTGCTGTTCTTCGTCTTCCGCTCGGTCCTCGCGCCCTTGGTCACCCTCATCCCTTCGGCACTCGCGCTCGTCGTCGCCAACCGATTCATCGGCGGACTCGGCGCCCACGGCCTGCAGATCTCCGAGTTCACGGAGCTGTTGCTCATCGTCCTCATGCTCGGGGCGGGGACGGACTACGGCCTGTTCCTCGTCTTCCGGGTTCGAGAGGAGCTGCGCGCCGGCAGATCGCCGAACGACGCGGTCGCCTACTCGCTCGCCCGCATCGGCGAGTCGATCACGGCGTCGGGGGGAACGGTGATCTTCGCCCTGTTGAGCCTGTTGCTGGCCACGTTCGGCATCTACAAGGACCTCGGCGTTCCGCTCGCCGTCGGGATCGGGGTGATGCTGCTCACAGGCCTCACCCTGCTGCCGGCTCTGCTCGCCATCCTCGGGCGCGCCGCGTTCTGGCCGTCGCCGATCGCGCCGGGAACCGAGCGCGAAGGCTGGTGGACCGGCATCGCCCGACGGCTGCTACGCCGCCCCGGCGCGACACTCGGACTCGGCTTGCTGCTCTTCGCCTGCTTCGCCTCGGCGGCGCTCTCCTACCGTTCCGGCGGCTTCGGCGGCGCCACGAACGCCCCGGCGGGCAGCGACGCCGCCGCCGGCAACGCCGCGCTCGTGAAGAACTTCCCCGAGGCGGCGACGAACCCGACGGACATCATCATGCGGTTCGCCTCGCCGGTCTGGCGGGCGGGGATCGCCCAACAGGTCGCGGTCGGCGAGGCGTCGCTCGAGCAGTCGGGCGCCTTCCGGACCCTCGACGGCCCGCTCAACCCCACCGGATACCCGATCCCGGCCATCGACTACACGAAGCTGCACGTGCTCCTCGGCAACCCGGCGCTCCTCCCCTCGACCGAGCCGGCGAAGTTCAAGAAGCTCGTCCCACTCGCCGCCTACGAGATCTACCACGCCACCGAGGCGTTCGTGTCCGCCGACGGCAAGACCATCATGTACGAGGTGAGCCTGCGGGTCGGCAATCCCGACTCGAACGCCGCGATCAACTCCGTGCCGCGACTGCGCCGGATCGTGGCCGCGGCGGCCACGGCGGCGCACGCCGATGACAGTGGCGTCGCTGGCGACGCGCCCGCCCTCTACGACGTCGCGAACACCTCGAACCACGACCTGTTCCACATTATCCCGATCGCGATCATCGCCATCGCGATCCTGCTCGCGCTCGTGCTGCGCAGCTTGGTCGCGCCCTTGTACCTCATCGTCAGCGTCGGACTGTCCTACCTCGCGGCACTCGGCGTCTCGGTGCTCGTCTTCCTCGACATCGGCGGCGAATCCGGGATCACCTTCGTGCTCCCGTTCCTCATGTTCATCTTCCTTCTCGCTCTCGGTGAGGACTACAACATCCTCGTCATGACCCGCATCCGCGAGGAGGCACGCCGCCGCCCGATCCGCGAAGCCGTCACCCACGCGGTCGGACGGACCGGGCCGACGATCACCTCTGCGGGGCTCGTCCTCGCCGGGAGCTTCGCCGTGCTCGCCATCGTCGGCCGCAACGGGCCCGGCGGCGACCAGGTCGAGGCGATCGGCTTCGGGCTGGCGATCGGCATCCTCATGGACACGTTCGTCGTGCGCGTCCTGCTCGTCCCGGCGACGGTGGCGCTCCTCGGCCGCTGGAACTGGTGGCCGTCGCGGCTCGGACGCCAGCATGATTCGCACCCCGCGTTCTCCGGCCACGACGTCGCGTCCGTCGGCCGCACCTGAGCGGCGGCTGCGATGCGTCCGTGGACGATGGAGCTCGCCGGTCGGATCGAGACGCGTGAGCTCACGTCGCGGGCGCTGAACGGCAACCCCCTCGGCGATCCGGCGACGCGACCGGTCTGGGTCTACCTCCCGCCGGGCTACGACGAGTCGTCGCAGCGCTACCCCGTCGTCTATCTGCTGCAGGGCTTCGGCGGATTCGTCACGCGCTGGGGACTCCGTTCAACGTCCGCGATGCTCGGGCGAACCGCGCCGGAGCTGGTCGACGAGGCCTTCGGGTCCGGCACACCGCCTTGCATCGTCGTCTACGTCGACGCCTGGACCGCGCTCGGGGGCAGTCAGTTCCTCGACTCGCCGGCCACCGGCCGCTACCACACCTATCTCTGCGAGGACGTCGTCGGCTTCGTCGACGGCGAGTACCGCACGGTGCCTGACCGCGACCACCGCGCCGTGATGGGGCACTCGAGCGGTGGCTACGGGGCGATCGTCACGACGATGCTGCGACCGGACCTCTTCTCGGCGTTCGCCTCGCTCGCCAGCGACTGCTGCTTCGAGCTCTCGCTGCTGCCGGAGGTGGCCCGTGCGCACCGGGCGCTGCGCGACCACTACGACGGCTCCTACGACCGTTTCTTCGCCGACCTGGCGACGCGGCCGGCGCAGTCGAAACCCGACGATCCTGCGCTCGTCATGGTCTGGGCGCTCTCCGCCTGCTACTCGGCCGAACCGGACGGGTCGGTGTCGCTCCCCTTCGACGCCGCGACGGGCGCCATCCGGCAAGACACCTGGTCCCGTTGGCTCGACAAGGACCCGGTCCGCATGGTCGAACACCACGTCCCCGCGCTGCGGTCGTTGCGCGCCATCTGGGTCGACGCCGGCCGCCGCGACGACTACTCGCTCGACATCGGTGCCGAGATCCTCGTCTCCGAGCTCCGTCGCGCCGGGGTCGACGACGTCGCCTTCGAGCTGTTCGACGGAACCCACTACCACAACGAGCACCGTTACCCGCTCGCCGTTTCCTATCTCGCCAGCCGGATCGCCGCCCGCCGCTGAGGGCGCGGCCCGGCGCGCTCGTTCCGCCCATCGCGATCGGACGCGGGTTCCGGTGCCGGTGACACGCCCCGGGTTCGCGCGCCGCTCCTCCCGCTCGCGGCGAGCCGCCGCGACCCCGGGCCTATAGTTGGGCCGCGGCCAAGGGGGCAGACTCCGTGTTGTACCAGGCGGTGCTGATCGTGAACAGCACACGGGTGCACCTGTTCGCCTTGCTCTTCATACTCCTCGTCCTCGTGCTCCTCGCGGTTCTCGTCGGTTTCGGACTCGTCGTCATCTTCCGGGCGTACGCGCGCAACGGCCGGATGAAGAGGCCCTTTTATCGCCTCGACGAACCGCCGGAGCTCATCCTCGCCCGGCGGTTCGCCTCCGGCGCGATCGGCGAGGAGGAGTACCACCGTCGCATCGACGCCCTGAAGAGCCAGGAGACGCCGCCTCGCGCCTGACTTTCGCGGCTGGCGCCGCGTTGCGCCCGCCGGCGCGGACCTGCAGGCAGTTGTGGCCGGGGTCTCAGTCGACCTCTCCCGGGCGGGTGTCGAAGGTCGCAACGAGTCGGCGTGCGGCGCGCGCCTCGTCGAGTCGTCCGACCGGGGTCGTGCGCGGCGCGTCGTGCGCGGCGCGGCCCTCGCCGGCCGCGGCCTGGGCGCGGGCCTCCGCGGCGATCGCCAGGAGCGCCTCGGCGTACGCGGCGACGGTCTCGGGGCTCTCCGTCTCGGTCGGCTCGATCATCAGCGCTTCCTCGACGACGAGCGGGAAGTACACGGTCGGCGCGTGGAAGCCTTGCTCGAGAAGACGCTTCGCGACGTCGAGGGCCCGTACGCCGGTTGCGCGCTTCAGCGTGGCCGCCGAGACGACGCACTCGTGCATCACCGGCCGGTCGTAGGGGAAGTCGTAGACACCGCGGAGGCGCTCGCGCAGCCAGTTCGCGTTGAGCACCGAGGCCTGCGCGACGCGCCGCAAACCGTCGCGACCGTTCAGCGCGATGTAGCACCACGCCCGCAACAGCACGAGCGCGTTCCCGTGGAAGGAGTGGATCCGGCCGATCGAGCGCGGGGGCGTCGCGAAGCCATACCCGCGACCCACGCGCACCGGGCGCGGCCCGGGGAGCAGATCGACGAGGCGCTCCCCCACCGCGACCGGACCCGCCCCGGGTCCGCCGCCACCGTGGGGCGTCGCGAACGTCTTGTGCAAGTTGAGATGCACGATGTCAAAGCCCATGTCCCCCGGTCGGACCACGCCAAGGATCGGGTTGAGGTTGGCGCCGTCGTAGTAGAGCAGGCCCCCGACCCCGTGGACCATCTCGGCGATCTCGAGGATCTCCTCTTCGAACAGCCCGAGCGTGTTCGGGTTCGTGAGCATGATCCCGGCGACGTCCGGCGCGAGGACGCGGGCGAGCGCAGCGCGGTCGACGAGCCCGCGGGCGTCGCTGCCGACGGTCGCGACGGTGTACCCGCCGAGCCTCACCGAGGCGGGGTTCGTGCCGTGGGCGGAATCGGGGATGACGACCCGGGTGCGGCTGTCGCCGGCGAGCTCGTGATAGGCGCGCATGAGGAGCAGCCCCGTGAGTTCCCCGGCCGCGCCCGCCGCCGGCTGCAGCGTCGCCGCCGCCATGCCGGTGATCGCGCAGAGCGCCTCCTCGAGCTCGACGAGCACCCGCAGCCAACCCTGCGCAGCCGACGGCGGCGTGGCGGGATGGACGTCGCGGAATCCCGGGAGCGACGCCGCCTCGTCGCAGACCTTCGGGTTGTACTTCATCGTGCACGAGCCGAGCGGGTAGGCGCCGAGATCGACGCTGTACTGGCGGTGCGAGAGCCGGGTCACGTGCCCGACGAGGTCGCGTTCCGAGACCTCGGGAAGGGGCACCGGCGCCGCGCGGAGGTGCTCGGCGGGCACGAGCTCCTCAGCGGGCCACTCCGGCAGGCCCGTCGTGCGGAAGGACCACGCCCGGCGCCCGGGGGACGACAGCTCGAAGATCGTCGGTTCGGTCGCCCGCCCGAGCAGCGGCGCCGAGGCCGCGCGCCCGCCGGGCGCCGACCCGTCGCCGGTCATCGGACCGCGCCCGCGAACGCCCTGGCGAAGCCGTCGATCTCGGCTCTCGTGCGACGTTCCGTCACCGCGACGAGGAGCCCGCCCTCGGCGTCCGTCCCCTCGAATCCCTCTCGCAGCGGGATCCCGGCGAGGTAGCCCGCGTCAAGGAGACGCTCGACCAGCACCTCGCCGTCGACGCGGGCGCGCAGCGCGAACTCCCGGAGGACGGGAGCGGGCGCCACCGGCTCGACGCCATCGATCGCGCAGAGCGCCTCCCGGCAGTAGCGGGTCCCACGCGCGCAGCGCAGCGCGACTTCCCGCAGGCCCGTCGTTCCCAGCCATCCGAGCTGAATCGCCGCGGTCACCGCCATCAGGGTCTCGTTCGTGCAGACGTTGGACGAAGCCTTCTCCCGGCGGATGTCCTGTTCGCGCGCCCGCAACGTCGTCACGTAGGCGCGCCGACCCTCCGTGTCGACCGTCTCGCCGACGAGCCGGCCCGGCAGACGCCGCACGTACTCGGCCTTGCAGGCGAAAAGCCCGAGATAGGGCCCGCCGAAGCCGAGCGGGTTGCCGAGCGCCTGGCCCTCGCCGGCGACGACGTCGGCCCCGAACTCCCCCGGGCTGCGGAGCAGCCCCGCGGCGATCGGGTCCTGGCAGACAACGAGGTGCGCGCCCAGGCGGTCCGCCGCGTGACGCGCCGCGGACAGATCCTCGAGGATGCCGAGGTAGTTCGGGTAGGCGACGACCACCGCCCCGGCGCGTGCCTGGTCGATCTCCGCGAACGAGGTCACGCCGTCGGCGAGGCCGAGCATCTCGACGGTATGGCGACTGCCGCGGGAGAACGTCCGGAGCACCTCGACCCAGCGCGGGTTGACGCCCCGCGAGCAGTAGACGAGCGGCGAGCCGGTCGTCGCGACGGCGAGGTTCGTCGCCTCGACGAGCGCCGCGGCACCGTCGTAGAGCGAGGCGTTGGCGATCTCGAGGCCCGTGAGGCGCGCCACCATCGTCTGGTACTCGAACAGCGCCTGCAGCACGCCCTGGGCGACTTCGGGCTGGTAGGGGGTGTAGGCGGTGACGAACTCCGACCGGGCGGCGAGCGCCCGGACGGCGGCGGGGACCTCGTGGTCGTAGGCGCCGCCCCCGGCGAAGCAGATCGCGCCGGAGACGACGGTGCGGTTCTGCGCCGCGACTTCGCCGAGCGAGGCCACGAGATCGGCCTCGCTGAGCGCCTCGGGCAGGTCGAGCCCCGCCAGTCTGATCGCCGCGGGGACCGCGGCGTAGAGCTCGTCGAGGTCGCCCAGACCCAGGAACTCGAGCATCGCGGCGATGTCCGCGTCGGTGTGGGGAACGAAGCTCCCCATGGTCCTCCCTAGTGCGGCGTCAGGCCGGCGAGCCGCTGGAACGGTGGTTTCACGACCGAGGTCGACACCGTCGCCCCCCGCACGTCCACCTCGACCTCGCTGCCCTCGGCGATCTCCGGCGGCAAGAAGGCCAGGGCGATGCCGCGGGCGAGCACCGGCGAGAAGTTGCCGCTCGTCACGAAGCCGACGTCCGCGCCCTCGACGACACAGCGGTCGTGGGCGCGCGGCATACGACGCGTCGCCGAGAGAAGACCCCGCAGCCGGCGGGCGATTCCCTTCTCCCGTTCGGCCTCGAGGGCGGCCCTGCCACGGAACACCGGCTTGTACCAGGCGACGACCCAGCCGAGCCCCGCCTGGAAAGGCGTGATCCCGGGACCGAGCTCGTAGCCGAACAGCGGCAGCCCGGCCTCGAGACGCAAGGTGTCGCGCGCCCCGAGTCCCGCCGGCAGCGCCCCGGCGTCGACCACGGCGCGAAAGAACTCCCCGGCAAAGTCGGCGGGAATCGCGCACTCGACACCGTCCTCGCCGGTGTAACCCGTGCCGGCGACGACGCAATCGACGCCGCGGTGGGCGAAGCGGGCCACGCCGAAGTGGGGCACGGCGGCCGCTTCGGGCGCGACCTTGGCGAGGACCTCGCGCGCCGTCGGTCCCTGCACCGCGAGGATCGCCCGAGACGCCGTCGTGTCCTCGCCACCGATGGCGTCGCGCACCGACGCCGTGTTCGAGGCGTTCGGCATGACGTCGAAGGTCATCTCGTCGAGCCACCAGATGATGCAGTCGTCGACGACCGACCCGTCGTCGTCGAGCAGATGCGTGTACTGCGCGTGCCCCGGGGCGATCCGGGCGAGGTCGTTCGTGAAGCTCGTCTGCAACCGGTCGAAGGCGCTGCCACCCTCGACCCGCACGGTGCCGAGATGGCTCACGTCGAAGACGACCGCGCCGCGCCGGCAGGCGAGGTGTTCAGCGACCGTGCCGGTCGGATACGCGAGCGGCATCTCCCAGCCGCCGAACTCGACGAGCTTCGCGCCGAGCGCCTCGTGCTCGGCTCGCAGCGGGCTCTGGCGCAGGCTCATCCCGTCACCGGCTAGCCGGCCATCGTCGCAGGCAGCGACGACGTGCCCCGCGCGTTGAGGAGCGCCTTCAGCTCGAGGCTCGCGCAGTCCCGCCGGTAGAGCATCCGGATGTTGAGGTCGGGATGGAGCTCGCACAGCCGGCGCAGCTTGGCGTTCTTCTTCGTCACGAGCTCCTGGCGCAGCGTCGTCAGCTCGAGGAACAGGTCGTGCTCGGGAAGGTAGAAGTCGGGCCGGAACCCCGAGGTCGGCCGGCCCGCGTCATCCCAGGCGAGGACGAACTCGACGGGTTCGTACTCCCAGGCAACCCCGTAGAAGTCGAGAAGGTCGGCCAGGAACCGCTCCGAGGAATGCGCGAACCTCACCGTTCGCTCTGCTCGTTCCGGGCGGATGGTCTTGCCTGGCCTTTCTAGCTGCTCGCCCGACGTCCCCGCGCCTCGGGCAGCGGTTCGGGTCCGGCCTTGGCGACGCCCGGCCGGTCGAGAACGAGGATCGCCGCGTCGACCTCGCCGACGACCGCGGCGAGCGGCACGATGTTGAAGACGCCCTGGCCACCGCGCAGCAGGTCGACGATCTCCTCGCCCGAGCGGGCGAGCACCGTCCCCTCGGCGCCCAACACGAGATTCGCCGTGGCGAGCTCGCCGCCGGATTCGCGCAGGCACGCGATCGCCCGGCGCGCCTGACCGAGGTTGACCCCGGCGTCGAGGAGCTGCTTGATCACCTTCAACTCGACGACATCGGCGTAGGAGTAGCGCCGCTGGGTGCCCGAGCCGTGCGCGTCGGCGAGCGACGGCCGCAGAAGACCGGTGCGCGCCCAGTAGTCGAGCTGGCGATAGGTGATCCCGACGACCTTGCAGACCTGCGGGCCCCGGAAGCCCTCCTCGGACCGCGCCATCACGTGTTCCTCCTGGCAGACACGTACCTGGCGCGACGGACCGCCGCGATGACAGGCGCGTAACTACGCTGCTGTCGTGAGGTTACGGCCGCGATCGGGGCGAGTCAACGATCAGGTCCGCCGGTCGCGGGCCAGCTAGGTCGTGAAGTCCTCCGGGCGCACCCGGTCGAGGAACTCGCGGAACTCCCCGACGATCTCCTCGGGGGCGTCTTCGTCCTCCTCCTCGTCGTCGAGCACGACCCCCGCCGCCTCCATCAGGTCGTCCTCGACGTAGAGCGGCGAATGGGTGCGCGCCGCGAGCGCGATGGCGTCGGACGGCCGCGAGGACAGCTCGAGCGCCCGCCCGGCGACGACGAGGTGGATCTCGGCGAAGTACGTGGCGTCGCGGACCTCGCTCACGACGACGCGCGCGACGCTGACGCCGAGCGCGTCGAGCAGGTCCTTCATGAGATCGTGGGTCATCGGGCGCTGCACCTCGACCCCTTGGATGGCGAAGGCGATCGCCGTGGCCTCCGGCGCGCCAATGAAGATCGGCAGTGAGCGTTCCCCATCGACCTCCTGGAGCAGCACGACGGGCGTGTTCGACTGGAGATCGACCCGGACCGCCGTCAGCCGGACCTCCAGCATGTTTCGAACTTACTCCCGGGGATCGGCGGTCGATACGGCGCGGTCGGGGCCGAACACGGCCGCCTCGAACGGTTCCCGCTCCCGGGAGATGGTCTCCGGGTCGACGATGTAGATCGCGGGCAGGTTGCGGTAGCGGTCGGCGAAATCGAGTCCGTAGCCGACGAGGAAGTCCTCCGTCGCCCCGGTGCCGCAGTACTTCAGCGGGACCGGGAGGATCCGGCGACCGGGACGGTCGAGCAGCGTGCAGACCTCGACGTGGCGCGCCCCCCGGCGCTCGAGGAGGTCGATGACGTAGCGGATCGACAATCCCGTGTCGACGACGTCGGCCGCGACGATGACGTCCTCGCCGGACACGTCCTTGTCGAGGTCTTTCAGGATCCGGACCCGGCGCTCGCCCGCCGCGTAGGACGAAAGGGCGAGGAAGTCGACGGTGCAGGGCACGGTGAGCGCCCGGACGAGATCGGCGACGAGAAAGACACCCCCCTTGAGCAGCCCGACGATCGCCACGCCGCCCGGATGGTCGGCATCGATCTCACGGGCGAGCCGGGAAACGATCGCGGCGATCTCGCCGGCCGACAGTCCCGCCGTCGGCCCGTCCGTCATCCCCGGCCGAGGTCGTCGAGCACCGCCCGCACGAACGCCTCGTGGAGCGAGGCGCCGAGCTCGACGAGCGTCCTCAGCTCGGCGAAGGCACGGACGCGGGCCTCGGGATTGCGCTGGTAGAGAAGCGGCGTGACGACCTGCGAAAAAAGACCCGCCTCGCGCTCGGCGGCGTGCTTGAAGGTCCGCAGGTGGCGCGGCTCGATGCCGAACTTGCCGAACGCGGCGGCGAGCCGGACGATCTCGAGCGCGTCCGGCCGGTAGGCGCGTCCGCCGGCCACCTCGACGGTGCCGATCAGGCCGTACTCGTCGAGCTCGGCGACGATGCCCGCCTCGACCCCCGCGACCGTCGCGAGCTCCTCGGCGCTGTAGCTGGTCACCCGGCCACCCGTGCCCGAAGAGCTGCCCCGCGGAGGTCTGCCGCCGACCCGGCGCGCCGCCGTCTTCGTCCCGGCCGCCTTCGCCGCGGCGTTGGCTTCGTCGACCACCGGCGTCGTCTCGACCCGGCTCACCCGCGTCGCCCGGCGACGCGTCGTCGCCGGCTGGTCCGCGTCTCCCGCGCCGGCACCGGACGCGGTTCCGCCGTCCGGCCCTGCCGTGGACGCCGCGGGACGCTCCACCAGGTCCCCGTCAAGGGGGCGCGTCGGCAGATCGTCCTCCTCACGGCCCTCGAAGAACTCGTCGAACTCGCCCGGGTCGCCCTTCTCGGCGGACGCCGCCGCGCGCGACGCTGCCCGCCGCGTCGTCCCGGCCCCGACGAGCGCGCGCGCCTCGTCCGGGGGATCGGCGAAGTCTCCGTCGAAGAGCGACGGCGCGATCGGTCCGTTCGTCGCGCCACCCACCTGCTCGAGGCGTCCCTTGATCACCTTCAAGGGTAGGAAGTGCTCGCGCTGCTGGCGGAGGATCCAGCGCAGCCGCTCGACGTCGGACTCGTAGAACTTCCGGTACCCCGATGCCGTGCGCTCCGGATGGATGAGCCCCCGGCTCTCGAGGAAGCGGATCTTCGAGATCGTCACATCGGGGAACTCCGCAACCAACAGGTCGAGGACCTCGCGGATCGATAGGAAGCCGTGTTCGGGGGCACCCTCGCCCACGCGGCTCGTCATGACGGCCGGGCCGCGAGGAAGACGAGCTTGAACTTGCCGATCTGGACCTCGTCGCCGCTCGTGAGCGGCACCTCCTCGATCCGCTCCCGGTTGACGTAGGTTCCGTTCAGCGATCCGACGTCGCGCACGACATAGCCGGCGGCCGAACGGACGAACTCGGCGTGGCGACGCGACACCGTGATGTCGTCGAGGAAGATCTCGCTCTCGGGGTGGCGCCCGACACGGGTCAGCTCGTTGTCGAGCACGAACTTCGCCCCGCTCTCGGGTCCCCGCTTCACGACGAGCACGCCCGTGCCGACGGCGAGCTCACCGACCTCAACTCCGAGCTCCCCCTCGCCGAGCTCGCCGGTCGATTCCTCGGGGACGAATGAGACCGTCGTGTCCGTGTTCGGGGCGAGTGCGACCCCGCAGGAGGAACAGAAGTTCACACCAGGCGGATTGCGGTGTCCGCAGTTGTGACAGAACACCTCACTCACGGTAGCCGCTCGCCGATCGTTTCGCCTTAGGGGAATATTGGGCCGAACGCGATCACTCGGCGGTCAGCGCCCGGTACTCCTCGGCGCTGAGCAGGGAGTCCAAGTCCTCGGGCGCCGCGAGCGCGATCGTGCAGAACCAACCGTCGCCGTAGGGGTCCTCGTTCAGGCGCTCCGGCGCGTTCCCGAGGTCGTCGTTCACCGCGACGACCTCGCCCGAAACCGGCGCGTAAACCTCGGAGACCGACTTCGTCGACTCGATCTCGCCCACGGTGTCGCCCTGGGCGACCGTGGTGCCGACCGTCGGGAGTTGGACGTAGACGACATCGCCGAGGGCGTCCTGCGCGAAGTCGGTGATGCCGATGCGCACCTGGCCCCCTTCGGCACGTGCCCACTCGTGGTCGGACGTATAGCGGAGCTCGTCGGGCGCATTCACGGACGGCCATCGTAGCGAGCACCCACGGATCCGTGGTCGGCTAGGAACTGGCGAATCTCGCCGGCGGCGGCGTGGGCGCGGGCGAGTGACGACGCCTCGTCGTCGGCCTCGGCGAAGACGTGCGTAGACGGCTCCTCGGTGTCGGGCACGACGAGCGTCCATCCCGAGGCGTCGATCAGCTTCACGCCGTCGATGAGGATCACCTCGTCAGAGCGGGCCCGCTCCATGAAGCCGCGCATCACGGCGCCCTTCTGGTCGAGCGGCGTCAGCACCTGCTCGTGCACGACGCAAACGGGCGGGAGGCCTGCGCGCAGCTGCGAGAGCCGCTTCCCGCTCGTCGCGAGCATCGCGAGCACGTGGACCAGGGTCGCGATGGCGTCGTAGGCGGGCAGGAACCTGGGGAAGGCGAAGCAACCCTCAGTGCTCGCGGCGAGCGTCGCGTCGTTCTCGAGCGCCACCTCCATCAGGTTCGCCGTGCCGATCTGGGTCCAGACGACCTCCGCGCCGAGCTCGGCGAGCACCTCGTTCAGGCGCCAGGTCGCGCTGACCGGGACGGCGACCCGGGCCCCGGGTGTCGTCTCCGCGACGAGCCGGCTCACCGTCAGGAGCGCGTCGCCGTCGGTGAGCACGAGCCCGGTGTCGTCGACGAGGGTGAGCTGCTCCCCGTCGGCGGCGATCACCGCGCCGAGGTGGGCGCCCGACGAGCGGACGAGCTCGGCGAGGTGGGCCGCGCTGACCTCGCGGTCGAAGCCGAGCATGCCGACGGTCGACACCAGCGGGTTGACGACGAGCACGTCGGCGCCGAGCTTGGCGAGCACGCTCGGCATGACGAGGCTCGCCGCGCCGTAGGCGTAGTCGAGCACGAGCTTGAGGCGCGCCTCGCGCAGGGGCGCGAGCTCGATGCTCGAGGTGAGGGCCGCCGTGTAGAGCTCGACGATGCGCGCCGGGAAGTCGATGTCGCCGATCTCCTCGGCGAGGACGCGGCGAAGATCTTCGCGATAGAACAGCCGCTCGATCCTCCTCTGCGTCGCCTCGTCGACGTCGAGGCCGTCGGCGTCGAGAAACCGGATGACGATCGAGTGGGGATCGTCCCGGTCGAGCCCGACCGTGATGCCCCCCTGGTTCGGGCCGGACCGGATGTGGAACCGCGTCAACGGCAGCGTCGCCGCTTCGAGATCCTCGACGTGGAGCCCCGCCGCGTTGAGACCGACCATCGCGGCGCGCTTCAGCATCCGCGCCGAGCGGGAGGAGTCGCGCGAGGTCGTGATGGTCACGCCCCTCGGCAGCGTCGCGGCGTACGCCATCGCGACGCGCGTCACGAGTTCGGGCGAGAGGTCGACGTTGGCGAGGCCCGAGACCCCTCGTCGGCCGAACAGGGCGCGCGCCCCGCGTGTCTCCCAGATGATCGAGCTCGTCACTGTGGCGTTCGACTCGACGATCTTGTGTGGATAGACCTTCACTCCCGCCGTGATCACCGCGCCATGGCCGACCCGGCAGTGGTCACCGATGACGGCCCCCTCGCCGAGGTTCACCCCCTGCCGCAGTTCGCAGGATCTGCCGATGACGGAACTGCGGGTCGCGGTCCCCGGGCCGATGTAGCAGTTGTCGTGCACGACGCTGCGTTCGAGCACCGCCCCCTCGCCGACGTTCACGTTCGCGCCAAGCACGGTGTAGGCACCGACGCGCGCGACGGGCCCGATACGACAGTTGTCGCCGATGAGGGTGGGTGCCACGATCGTTGCCGACGGGTCGATCTCGGCGCCCTCTCCGACCCAGACGCCGTCGCGCAACAGCACGGCGTTGATCGCGACCGCGACCTTGCCGTCGAGGATGTCCTCGTGCGCCTTCAGGTAGGCGTCGAGAGCGCCCACGTCCTCCCAGTAGCGCTCCGTCGTGAAGCCGTAGAGCGGCTGGCCCTCCTCGAGGAGCTCAGGGAAGACCTCCGCGGAGAAGTCGACCGGGCGACCTGGCGCAATGTGGTCGAGCACAACCGGATCGAGCACGTAGATGCCGGTGTTGATCCGGTCCGAGAACACCTGGCCCCAGGTCGGCTTCTCCAAGAACCGTTCGATTCTCCCCTTGTCGTCGGTGATGACGATGCCAAAGTCGAGCGGGTTCTCCATCGGCTTCAAGGCGAGCGTGGCGGCGGCCCCGGCGGCGTCGTGGAAGCGGACGAGCTCGCCAAGATCGATGTCGGTCAGCACGTCGCCCGATATCACGAGGAACCGCTCGTCGAGCTGTTCACGGGCGTTCAGCACCGAACCTGCCGTGCCGAGCGCGGTCTCCTCCGTCGCGTAGTCGATCCGCACGCCGAACTCGGAGCCGTCACCGAAGTACGTGCGGATCGTGTTCGCGAGGAAGGCGACCGTGATGATGATCTCGTCGAACCCGTGCGTCTTCAGCAGCGAGATGACGTGCGCGACCATCGGTTGATTCGCCATCGGCAGCATCGGCTTCGGCTGGCTCGTCGTGAGGGGCCGCAGGCGGGTGCCCTCGCCACCCGCCATGATGACGGCCTTCACGGCGCGACCTTCATCGAACCGGCCCTCTCGCGGGGCGCGGTCACGTCGCAGACCCGGCCGGGCCGAGGCGACCCGCGGCGAGCGCCTGCCGCGCCCGGGGAACGTAGGTGATCATCGCGTAGAGCGAGAACGCGAGCGCCGGAACGACGATCACCCAGGCCGCGACCTCGACGGCGTGGGTCCAGCCGCCCGGTCCGTGGGCCAGCAAGAACAACGGGAAGTCACACATCAGGCCGAAGGTCCCCGCCTTGCCGAACCAGCTGACGTCGATCCGCGCGGCGCCGAGGGCCGCGAGAACGAGGACCGTGCCACCCACGACGGCCTCGCGTCCGACGACGAGCGCGGCGAGCCAGATCGGTACCGCGCCGAAGACGGCGATCGAGATGATCGCGGTGACGAGAACGATGCGGTCAACGGTCGGGTCGATGATCTTGCCGAGCGTGGTGACCTGATCGCGGTGGCGGGCAATGTAGCCGTCGAGGAAATCGGTGATCCCTGTCAGCGCGAGCAGGAAGAAAGCGGTGACGCGCTCGTGCAACGGGAAGAGCGTCGCGAGGAAGCCTCCGAGCAGCACGAGTCGCGAGAGCGTGATGACGTTCGGCAGCGTCCAGACCCGGGCGAGCAGCGCGGCCTCGTCGCGAGTCGGGGCTGCGCCCGCCGACCGTTCGAAGGTCGAAGCCACCGCGGCAGTCTAGAGAGAGCCGGGACACCGGAAGCTCGCCGCGACGGAGCGCTACTCGCTCTTCGCGAGCCATCCGCCCGACCCCCGCGCGACGCGGCGTTGTCCCGACCGACGAGCGCCCTCGTCGTGCGCGAACGGTCCACGTCCGTGGCTTGACGCCCGCGCGGCGAACCCCAGGCGGGGCGGCCCCTCGGGGTCGTGCTGAGCCTCGCTAGCGACCCCGCAGGATGTTCCGCACGACGAGGGCCGCGACCGTGAGGACAGCACCGAAGACCGTCGTCGTCCGCACCCGCTGCGCCGTCGCTCCGGCGCTCACGACCGCGTCGACGAGCACGGCCGCGTCCCCCTCGACCGGCACTGGATCGAGCCGATCGATCACCTCGCGTGCGAGGCGCGCATCGGGACGCCGGAGGAGGAACGTCGCTTGTGCGACGGCGAACTGTGCGTCCCGGCGGAAATCGTGAGCGATGGCGCCGGCGTCGCGGCCGCGCAGCCACTCGCACGGATACGGCTCGCCCTGCAATTGCCGCTCCCACCAGACCTGGAGGTAACGACTGAATCGAGCGCTCGGATCCCGCATGGCAGATGAGTCTAGGACGGACCCGTCGGACCGGTCTCCCGAACACAGCGATGAGCCCAACGCGGCACCGCCGACCCGGACGTTCCGATCGCCTGGTTCACGCGTGCGACCCGCGAGCCGACAGTGGGTCGTTCCGGACTGCCTGCGTCACGGCCGTGCTGGAGGACAGCTCGTGCCCCGATACGTCGCGCGGATGCCCCCTGCAGCCCGCCAGGCGCCGACGAAGTCGGCGCTCAGCGAACGAGGGGTTCGGTGCGGCTCCCGCCTAATCTCACCGGTAAGACGAGATGGCGCTCGGCGGGGAAGGGGCGGCAACCATGGCGACAGATGAAGAGATCCTCATCGCGATCGGCGACAGGATGCTCCAGCAGATCGAGCAGGGCGCGACAAGCGACACCATCTTGAAATTGGCCGAAGCCTGGGCCTGGATCCGCTCGCCCGGGCAGCCACACGGCGGCTTCTCGGTGACCTAATCCACGAAGGCGACAATCGGCGTCTGGCGCTGATCCCGCGCCCGTGGGATGAGAGCCCGCCCATAGACTCCCGCCGGGAGGACCGAGTTGAAATCCGAGCGCCAAGAAGGGGAGAAAGCGGCGCCGAGCTGGAGACGAGCGGCCGTTTGGGCGACGCTCGCCGTGATCGTGGCAGTCGGCACGGTCGAAGGTTTCGCCGCCACGTCGCTCAACGTCCGTTCGAACGGATCCAGTGCGCCGGGAGGAGGACAGCGAACGGGCCCTTCGCAGAACAAGTCGAAGCGCGGCAAGCTCCGCCTCCGTTCGGAGTCCCCGACGCCCGGCAAGGACAACGTCCCCTTCACCTCCTCCGTCAAGTTCGACTTCTCGCTCCCCCTGGCGCGGCGGACACCCCTGCCGACGTTGAGCCCGGCCGTCGCTGGCACGTGGACGCGACCGACGCCGACGACGCTCGTGTTCCGCCCCGACGGCAACTTCGTCCCGCTGGAACAGGTCAGCGTCCGCATTCCCGGTGGTTCTGACGGAATCCGATCGGCGTCGGGTGCGACGCTCACGTCCTCTTTGTCGACGAGCTTCACCGTCGAGGACGTCCCGGTCCTGCGTCTCCAACAACTCCTCGCCGAGCTCGACTACCTGCCGGTGACATTCGCGCGCACCGGCCCGAGCGGCCCGAGCGGGGTATCGAGCACCTATCCCGCGCCGGTCACGACGACCGGCTCAGCCACCGATCCGACGTCTGCGCTCGCCGTCGAACCGACGGTGGCGGACGCGGTCCCGCTCGAGCCCGAGCCGGGAAGCTTCCAATGGGAGTTCTCGAACACGCCTTCCCAGCTCGCGGCGCTGTGGGTCCCGGGCGCGTGGAACGTCGTCACGCAGGGAGCACTGATGGCCTTCGAGGCCGACCACGGCCTCCAGGTTGACGGCGTCGCCGGACCCACGGTCTGGGCGGCGCTCCTGCAGGCCGTCGCGGCCCGCGCCGTGTCGACGCTCCCCTACACGTACCTGATCGCGACAGAAACCTTGCCAGAGACCCTCTACGTCTGGCGTGCCGGCCAGGTCGTCTTCCAGACTCCCGTCAACACCGGTGTGTTCAAGGCCGCGACGCCCCTCGGCACCTGGCCCGTCTACCTGCGCTTCACGTCGACGACGATGAAGGGCACGAACCCTGACGGCACCAAGTACGCCGACAAGGGCGTTCCCTGGGTCTCGTACTTCTACGAGTCCGACGCCGTCCACGGCTTCCTCCGTGCCGCGTACGGCTACCCCCAAAGCGACGGATGCGTCGAGCTCCCCTACTCGAGCGCCGAGACCGTCTTCCCGCTCGACACGTACGGCACGCTCGTCACGATCACGGCGGGCGAGCTCTGGCAGCAACTCGGCACGACCGCGCCGCCGCCCCTCTACATACCGCCCTCCCCCACGACGACCACGACGACGCTCCCCTGACGTTGCGGCGCCGATGTTCCTCGCGCGACCTCGCGACGAGCAGCTCTCCACCGCCACAGCCGCTCGGCCGGCCCGGTGTCGCGCGACGACCCCGCCCCTCACCGGCCCCGATCTCCTCATTCCTCCCTTGCTCGCAACGTCCCTCCCTTCCCCACCCGACTTTCCCCAACCTTTCCCGCGGCGCAGCACTCGAAGAGCCAACTTGACCACTCAACGTGGTTACAGACGCCAAGTGACCACGATGCGTGGTCAAGCGACCCCGTCCCCCGACGACCGCCTGCCGCCGCCGCTCCTTCTGGCGTGCCCAGCTGCGTCGACGATCCCCCCTGGGCCCTCGCGCGCCAGCCGAGTCCGATTCCTCAAGCGGCACACCAGGTCCCCCGGTCGACATCCGACCGCGCCGGTCGGCTGCTGCCGCCCGCCGCCCCTGGAGCGCGCTCCCTCGCGCTCGCCGGCACCGGGCCGCTCGTTACCCAGCTCTCCCGGCGACAAGGAACCTCGAATCGCGTCCGAGCCGAAGGCGTCGGCCGAGACCGTCCGGCTAATCGACCAGCCTGAACGCGCCACGGACGATCGAGAGCAGCTCCGTCGCAACGGTGGCCTCGTCGAGAGATCCGCGAGGATTCGAGAGGAGGGCAACGACCACGACCACCTTGCCCGAGCGGTCCCGGGCGAGGAAGCCAAGCGTCAACACTCCCGTTTCCGACCCGCCCTTGAACCAGACCTGCGGCCAGGTCAGCGGATTCAGGCCCAGCCCGCCGTCGTTCAGGGACATCGCCGTGGCGATCGGCGCGAGCGATGAGCCGTGCGCGTCGGCGTACAGTCCCGCAAAGGCACGACAAAGATCGGACGGTGAGGCAAACCACTCGATGTCGCCGATCTGACGCGGCGACACCAGTTCCGCCTGGCTGAGGTGGATCGCCGATAGCGGTACCTTGTCGACGACGCGACCCAGGTAGCCGTCGCGTGCCTTCGGCGACAGCGCGAGATAGGCGTCCGCGTAGCGTGGGTAGTCCGCGTACTTGAGAACGAAGAGCTCACGGGTGCGCAGGAACGGCGTGTCGAGCGACACATGGCTCGACCACCGGCGGACCTGGGCCTCGACGGCGCCCCGCCCGACGAGCGCGGCGAGGCGGTCGGCCGCCGTGTTGTCGCTGCTCGAGATCATGAGCTCGGCGTACTGCGCCACCGTGTACTCCGTGCCGACTGGCTCGACCTGCAGCACACCGCTCGGCAAGCTCGTCAGGTTCGCCTGGAGTGCCACCGACTCGTGCCAGGAGAGGGTTCCCGCCCGGACCGCCCGAGCGAGCGCCCCGAGCACGAAGACCTTGAACAAGGACCCGAGCGGTCGTGCCGTCGAGGGCGACAGCACGTGAACGGACGTGCAGGATCCTTTTGACGACAGCGTGGCCGCCTCGAAACCAACGTCGGGCGCGAGCGCGGACAACTTCGCGTCGAGCGCTTGCCAGGACCGTGGCGGGGACGGCACCGCGGGGACGGGCTGGACGAGGAGCCCGTCGATGAGACCCTTGGCGTCAACGCTGATCTCGACGCCAAAACGCGTCGGGCCCGCCAGGACGTTCACCGCCAGCTCGCCAGGCGAGGTCGTGGCGTCGATCGTCACGATGCGCCACGCCCCGCTGAGATGGAGCCCAGCCAGTGCGGCGTTGAACGTCCTCGGCGAGACGTGCTCGAGGAACGCGGCGTCAAAGTGGGCGCGCAAGACCGCGGCCGGTATGGGCGGGCGACGCACCGCGCCCACGAGCCAGCCGAGCTGCCGTCCGACCGGCGCGGCCGGAAGCGCCCACCCGAGCGACGGCAGCGGCGTGCTCGACCCCTTCGCCGCGAGGCGGGTCTGCCCAGACGCGGATCCCGGCGATGCCGCCGCGACACCAACCGATGCGATGAGGGCGACCGCGGCGACACCGACAGCGGCCGCCCGCGACATCGACAACGGCCGGCTGATACTCCGTTCGCGTCGACGGGACAACTCGGGTGCGCCCATCCTGTGTGGCCTCTCCTCGTCCGGAAGACCCAATCTTCGTTGAGGCCCGGCATCGCACGCAATCAGGCCATCCCTCCAGCGTCCCGCTGGCACTGGCCCGCGCGGGCGTCGGATTGCCCGCCCAGATACAGCGTGAACCGGCGCCCGAGCAGCCGTCACCGGACGGAGTGATCCCGGCGGGGCCAAGTGACTGCGACGACGCCCGCGCGCGCGGCTCGCGGCGGCATCATGTGGTGGAGTGACGCGACCCGGCACCGCCGGTGATGCGCACCGCGCTGGGTCGTGACCACGAAGGAGGCGATGTGGAGGTATCGGTCGGTCCGCCCGTCGTGTCGACCCATTGCAACGATGAGTTCGTCGTCTGCGAACTGTCAGCGGAAATGTCGAGCACAAAAGAACAGGGCTACTTCGCAGCAGACACTCGCTTCGTCTCGGGATATCGCCTGAAGCTGGGCGGCGACCGCCCGATCCTTCTGAACGCCGCGGCCGTCGCCGATCACTCGGCGCGCTTCGAGTTCACGAATCCGCCGATCGTCGGGGCGGACGGCACCGAGGTACGCGAGCACTCGATCCACCTCCGGCTCGACCGGAGCGTCGGCCCCGGCGTGCACGAGGACTACGACGTCACGAACCACGGTCGGGAGCGGATCATCGTCGACCTCGAGGTCAGCCTCGAGTCGGACTTCGCAGACCTGTTCGACGTGAAGGCGCACCGCCGGATCCGCCGCGGGTCGATCCACAGCGCGTGGGACGAGACAACGGGCGTGCTCACCACGCGCTACCAGAACGGGACCTTCGCGCGCGCCTTCGTCGTCGAGGCCCACAACGCCTCTTCTCGTCCGGAATTCGCCAACGGCGGCCTGCTGTTCCGGGTCGAGCTCGAACCGAAGGCCTCCTGGCATACCTGTCTGTGGTGGACCGCGGCCGTCGACGGCGACGAGCGCCGGGTCACGCGTCCGTGCGATCAGCTCCTCGCCAGCGACCTCGGTCACGAGGCGGCGCGTCGACGCTGGGTCGGCGAGGCGACGATCTTCGAGACCTCGAACGAGAACGTCACGGCCGCGTTGCGACAGGCGGTCGACGATCTCGCGGCACTGCGTTTGCACCGCCACGATCAACTGGCCGCCGCCCGGACCGACGACGATCCCAACGCTTGGGTCCCGGCCGCCGGAATCCCTTGGTTCGTCAGTCTTTTCGGACGCGACGCCCTCACCGTCTCGTTCCAGTCGCTCGCCATATCGCCGCGCTTCGCCCTCGGCAGCCTGCACGCGTTGGCCGCCTTGCAGGCCGACAGCTACGACGACAGCCGGGACATGCAACCAGGCAAGATCGAGCACGAGATCCGTCACGGTGAGCTCGCCGCGCTCCATCTCGTCCCGCACACCCCCTACTACGGCACGCACGACGCGACGACGCTCTACGTCCTCGTCGCTGCGCTCGCTTGGCGCTGGCACGGGGACCGCGAGGAGCTCATCGAGGTCCGGCCGCACGTCGAGCGCGCGCTCCAGTGGATCGCGGTCGACGGCGACCCAGACCACGACGGTCTCCAGGAGTACCAGACCCGCGCACCCAACGGTTACTACAACCAGGGCTGGAAGGACTCCAAAGATGGGATCCCCGCGGCCGACGGGTCCGCGGCGAAGCTCCCGATCGCGCTGTGCGAGCACCAGGGCCTCGTCGTCGCCGCCAAACGCGCCTGGGCCAGCGTTCTCGAGGAGGCGTTCGGGGAGGACGTGGAGGCGGACCGGCTGCGTGTCGAGGCGGACCGCCTCGCCGCCCAGATCGAGGAGCGCTTCTGGTGGGAAGAGGAAGGTACCTACTACCTCGGCCTCGACGGCGACAAGCGCCCGATCGAGTCGGTGGCGTCGAACCCTGGTCAGCTGCTGTGGCAGCGAGCCGTCGATCCCGCCCGCGCCGCGCGTGTCGTGCGACGCCTCCTCGCCGACGACATGTGGAGCGGCTGGGGCATCCGCACGCTCTCCTGCGAGCACGTCGCCTACGACCCGCTCTCGTATCAGCTCGGATCGGTGTGGCCGCACGACAACGCGATCATCGCGGCGGGCTTCCGCGCCTACGGATTCGACGTCGAGGCGGCGCAGGTCGCCGCGGCGATCTTCGACGCGACGGCGATGTTCGCCTACCAACGCCCCCCAGAGCTCTTCGCGGGATTCGCAAGGGATGCCGGTGGGTTCCCGGTCCAGTACCTCGGCGCGAACGTCCCGCAGGCCTGGTCCTCGGGGGCGCTCGTCCACCTCGTCACGACGCTCCTCGGACTCGAGGCGGACGCCCCGTCGCGGGCCTTGCTCGTCCGCCCGGCGCTTCCGTCTTGGCTGGGCCAGGTGACCTTGCGCCAGTTGCGCGTCGGTGACGCGGCGATCGACCTCCGCGTCACCCGTGCCGCCGACGGCTCCCACACCGTCGACGTGCTGTCCGGCGCGGACGGGCTCCGGGTCGACTTCGTCAGCGCTCGCTGACGACGGACGGACGCTCGCCGCGCGAGGTGCGCCGCGGGGTCACGTGCCGTCGCCGGATCTGCGGTCCGGCTCTGCCCGGCTCTTGTCGTGCCCGTCACGGCGCGCGCCCGCCGATGCGGCCAGACTGCACCCAGACGAAAGGGGTGCCGCCGATGGGTTCCGCTGCCGACCGCGACCCGCCGATCCGCGAAGGCTTCGTCCCGTTCGCCGGTCACCGGTCCTGGTACCGGGTCGTCGGCGACGGTGAAACCGCCGGGAGGCTGCCGCTGCTCTGCCTCCACGGCGGTCCGGGGGCGACGTGGCACCACATGGAGCCCTACGGGGAACTCGCCGAAGGACGCCGGGTCGTCTTCTATGACCAGCTCGGTTGCGGCAACTCCGCCGTCGCCGAGCCGCACGACCCTTCGATGTGGACGCTCGAGCTCTACCTCGAGGAGATCGACGCGGTCCGCGGGGCCCTCGGACTCGAACGCTGCCACGTGATCGGCCACTCGTGGGGCGGCATGCTCGGCATGGCCTACGCCGCGCAACGCCCCGTCGGTCTCGCCGATCTCATCGTCGAGTCCTCCCCCGCCTCGGTGCCGTTCTGGCTGAGCGAGATCGACCGGCTGCGCGCCGAACTCCCACCGGAGGTCGAGGCCACCCTGCGCCGCCACGAGCGCGAGGGGACGACCGACAGCGACGAGTACCAGGCGACGATGATGGTCTTCTACGACCGCCACTTCTGCCGCATCCGACCCTGGCCCGACTGGCTGCAGCGGTCCTTCGACGCGATCGCGGCGAACCGCGAGGTGTACGTCACGATGAACGGCCCGAGCGAGTTTCACGTGATCGGTCCGTTGAAGGATTTCGACATCACGGCGCACCTCGGAGCGATCGTGGCGCCGACGCTGCTTTTCTGCGGTGAATTCGACGAGGTCACGTCGGCGACGGTCAACCAGGCCCACGAGGCGATCCCCGGATCGCAGTTTGTCGTGCTGGAGGGCTGCGCACACATGTCCCAGGCCGAGCGCCCGGACCTCACGCTCGGGATGCTGCGCGGCTGGTTGGCCGGCGTGGAGGCCTGCCAACCGCGGGCGCTTCGGAACTAGTGCCCGGCGGACGGCGCGTCGGGAGCACCGTTCCGCGCCGCGCCGGTCACGGGCAGACTGCGCCCGTTCCCGACACCCGCCGGACGACGAGATTCAAGCGCATTGTTCCCGGCCCGACGTCACCTCCCCACAGCCCAGTGGCGCGTGAAACCGAGAGGACCTCGACCGAGAAGCCGCCCGCATGGACCAGGCCGTGGTCCAATTCCGTCACCGGGTCACGAGATCGTGGCTGTGCATCCGGAGAACGCCCGAGGTCGCCAGCGTCGACCGCGCGACTCGAATCGATCACGCGTCCTGTCTCGCAGTTCAGCCCACCGGCCGACCCTACGGCTCGTAGGTAACCGAGAATGAAGTCGACGAGCCTGCCCCCCGCATCGGAGTCGGCATCGCGGCGATCGACCCGTTCGCACGCAGCATCTCGACCTGGTCGCCGAAGGGTGGCCGACCCGACGGGCTCACGCTGAGGCCGGTGAACGAGACGCTGCCGAAGTCGGCGAGTGGGGTCAACGCCCTGCTGCCCTGGGTGCCCGGGTCCTCGGTCACCCATTCGGCCGAAGCCCCGACGTGGGCGACCGCCTCGGAGGCGTCAGCGCTCTGGCCGGTGGTCTCGTCGGTGACCGTTGCCGACCAAGTGCCCGACGAGGTCTGGACGACCCGCGCCGAGATCACGTCACCCGCGTTCGCCGGAAACTCGTCCTGCCAGACGTAGTCGAGGGCCCCGTCGCTCCATACGGCGGAGTTGGCCTGCGAGCCACCGACGCACGTTGACGAGGTGCCCGCCTGGAAGAGGCTGGCCGGGTGGACCCATCCGTCGATCCCGACCCAGTCTGAGGTGCTGCCGTTCGGCACGACGCTGCAGTCGAGCGTGGGAACCGTCCATGCGGCGCTGACCTCTTGATAGCTGCCGCCCGTCAGGACGTAGCCGGCCCAGTTCAACGACGAAAGTCCCGGCGCCGCGGGAGCCGTGACCGTCGCACGGGCTCGCGTCGTTCCCGACGGGTGCGCCACCCCTGGGACCTCGGCCATCTTCGCCGTCGCCTCGATCTTCGCCACCCCGCTTGGCGTAAATCGTACGATCGAGTGCAGGTTCGTCGAGGCGAGGGAGGTCGTCGGCACCGTCGCGATGCCACCGATGGTCCAGATCTGGCTCACCGCGATCGCGACTGCCGCGGCGATCCCGCCACCCGCGCCAAGCCGCCGTGCCTTGCGGTACGACGGCTCGGGCTGGCGGAACTCGGTACCTGACTTGGACTCAGCAAGTGACCAGTTTACGTGTGGCCACACTCCGTGATTCTCGTGCGGTATGCACTTCCTCACGGACGCATCGTCTACCCAGGAATGTCACGGGCACAGACACGAATAGGGCCATTTCACGTGCCTATTCGCGCGCGGTGGGATCTGGTCATCGTGTGCCATCGTCCAACCACGGAAAGTGAGTACTGACACAGACTGATCAGACGCACGACCTGCCCGGCGGCGCGAGCGGGGGTCCCAGACGAAGACGTCTTCGCCAGGCCCGCGACACGGCGTGGCCGTACGGAAGATGATGCGGACCCGGCCGGCGCGCGAGCCCGCACGGGCCGGTATCGAGTCCCTCGTTCTCCGGTTCGACCCGACTTCAGTCGGCGCAGGCCAACCTGCGGCGGCCGATACCCCGCCACAGTCCGGCAGCGACAGAGGACGGAAGCTCGCATGCGGCGTGATCCGCACTTATCGGATCTGTGACTTCGACACCCCGCAGGAGACCGCGATCGTGCTCGGTGCGCCGCTGACAGACTCGGTTGACAGCTGACCCGACATCCTCCGTACTCGACGAGGGCACCTCCGCCGCGTTGAGCTCTGTGGAATCGACCGTCAGCTTGTCCGCCTGCTGAATGCTCCGCAGAAAGGGTGACACATATCCCGGACGAGTAGCACGACCATCGTGTGAGGAGGGACGGGCGTCGCGACCGACGATATTCATGATTGAGCTGAACCCCCATGATCGCGAAGACCGCCAATCCACCCGGGGAGTCCTCTCGCCACTCAACAGTCGCGAGCCGGCAATGTCTGCGGATCAAGAAAGGATGCAACGTCCCCCGGCGCGCCTGTGAAGTCCGTCACGTAGGTCGCACCACCCCTTGTGGTGGTCACCTCACCCGATTGCGCTAGGCGATGATCAATTTGAGTTCTTCTGTCGACGGATGGCGTGACTGGTGGAAGTTCTTGTTAGCATCGCCTCCACCACAGAGAGTGGGCCGAGGAGCTAACACACTGTGTCGATCACAGAATCGAAATTGACGAATGAGGTCACCAAATGGGCCGTGCCGAGGCCTCGCCGCACCCAGTTGGCCTCGTTCGCCGACTCCGAGCGCCGGCGCCTCGATGACCGGGGCGAACGCGTCTGTCCGTCCATCAGCGTGGTGATCCCAGCGCTGAACGAAGAGAGGAACCTGCCTCGCGTGCTCGAACAGATGCCGGACATCGTCGACGAGGTGGTCGTCGTCGACGGCAATTCGAGCGACTACACCGTCGAGGCTGCACTCAAGGTCGTGCCGCAAGCCAAGATCGTTCGGCAACCCGGTCGTGGCAAGGGCGACGCCTTGCGGGCCGGATTCTCGGTCTGCAGCGGCGACGCCATCGTCATGCTCGATGGTGACGGCTCCATGTCCCCAAGCGAGATCCCGCGGTTCATGGAAGCGCTGATCTCCGGCGCGGAGTTCGCGAAGGGCAGCCGCTTCCTGCCGCAGGGCGGGAGCGATGACTTCAGCGCCATCCGTAGGCTCGGAGCTCGGGGTCTGCGAACGATTTTCAACATCGCGTACGACGTCAGCCACACCGACCTCTGTTATGGCTACGCCGCCTTCTGGAGAAGGACTCTGGACCAACTCACCATCGATCGGAACGGCTTCGAGGTGGAAACGCTGTTGATGATCCGGACAGCGCAGAACGGCCTACGCGTGTGCGAGGTGCCCAGTTTCGAACATCCGCGTGAATACGGTAAGAGCAACCTCCGGGTGTTCCACGACGGGTTGAGCATCCTCCGCGTCATCCTCGCCGAACGCGCTCCCACTCGCGCTGATTCGGCGCTGCGCCCGGTCTTGAAGGCAGCCGATGCTTGAGGACCCCGAACACCTGACGTACTGACCCGTCAGTGCCTAGGGTCGGAGCGTGAACATCTCCGCGCGCACCGGGGTGGGGGCTTCCCGGCTCTCCGCCGCGGTGATCATCTGCGCTTTCGCCGACGATCGCTGGGAACTCACCCTCAACGCCGTCCGCTCCGTCATCGAACAGGACGAACCGCCCGATGAGGTTCTGCTCGTGGTCGACCACAATCCGCAGCTGGCCCAACGCCTCATGCGGAGTCTTTCCGGAGTTCGCGTCCTCGAAAGCGAAGAGGAACCAGGTCTGTCCGGCGCGCGGAACACGGGTCTCGATCACACATCGTGCGAGATCATCGCCTTTCTTGACGACGACGCCATTGCAGACACCGGCTGGTTGAAGAGCCTGAGGGCCGTTTACCAAAACGAACCGACGGTCGTCGGCGTTGGCGGTGCCGTGCTCCCCGTGTGGCCAGAGGTAAAGCCGCGCTGGTTCCCGGGTGAGTTTGGCTGGACTCTTGGCTGCAGTTATGACGGCCAGCCCACCCAGCGACATGACGTGCGGAACCTACTCGGCAGCAATATGTCCGCGCGCAGGAGCGACGAGATCGCGCTCCCGAGATTCTCTCACGGCCTGGGCCATGTTGGTCGCCGACCGCTCGGCTGCGAAGAAACCCAGTTCTTCATCGAGCTCGCGCGGGCGATGCCAGGCGGTCATATTGTGTACGAGCCGAACATCACTGTAAGACACACGGTGCATCTCCAACGAACCAAGGTGCGCTACTTCATTCGTCGCTGCTGGTCCGAAGGCCTTTCCAAGGCCGTGGTCGCCAAGACCGTAGGGTCTGGCGACGCGCTCTCGATCGAGCGCACCTACGTTCGAACGACACTCGTGGCCGGGATCGCAAGGCGCGTCCACCATGCCATCCGCGACCGCAACCTGGATGACCTGGCACAAGCTGCGGCCATCGTCGTTGGCCTCGTCGTGACGACTTGTGGCTACCTAGCAGGAGTCAGCCGCCGTCATGGACGTTCCGAGGCGCGTTGAAACCTTTGGAGATCTGGTCCGACCGCGCGCGCACACTGGTGCTGGACGGCGCGGCGTTGGCGATCGTTCTCGGGTTGAGCGTCCTGCTGATCATCAACGTCACCGGGCTCGTTCGCGTGCTCTTGGCTCTCGCTTTCGTCCTCTACGTCCCTGGGCGCGCCGTCGTCACGAGTTTTCCCTCCACACGGCATGGATCACGGCTCGCGCTTCCCGTCATGTTGAGCATCTCGATCGTCGCGCTGGTGTCTGCAGTCGCCCTCTGGATCCGCGCCTGGAATCCGATCGGGATCTTCTGCACCTTCGCGGCGCTCAGCGCCGCGGCCTTCGCTGTCTCCCTGCGACGTTCTGTCGGCGCCGCTCGCCCGATCCCACGGGAGGCCGAACGAGGGATCCCGATGAGTGTCGACGTGCCGACGTGGATCGCCCAACTCGAGCTCTCCGGAGGGGCACGCCTTCAGGGGGTCGGCACACGTCCGAGTCTCGGGTACAGCCAAGCGAGGATCCTCGTGCGACTGCACCGTCAGCCGATTGGGTTCCTCGATCTCCCGTTGCCAGCTGAGGGGCTGGACTGGCAGGCAGCCGTGTCGGCAGCCGAGCTTCAGTTCGCAGACTCGATACGCCAGCACCTTGCCGAAGATGGTGTCAACAGTCCCAACGTCCCGCTCTCAGAGCTCACCGATTTGCCCGTCGAATGTCGGGCGGGTTTGGTGCAACCAGTTTGCCTGCCCATTTCCGTCGTAGTGCCCACCCACAACCGTTCCGCGGCATTGACGACGTGCCTGAGAAGCCTCCGACGACAACAACACCCGGCCTTCGAAGTGCTCGTTGTGGACAACGCCCCAACCGATGACGAGACCCGGCGGATCTTCCACGAGACCGTGGGCGGTGACGAGCGCTTCCGCTACGTCGTCGAGCCCGTGCAGGGACTATCGAGGGCCCGGAACTTCGGTATGCGCGTTGCCCGCTTTGATCACGTTGCATTCACCGATGATGACGTTGCCGCCGATCCCTACTGGCTCACGACGCTCGCGCGCGGCTTCGCCCGCGAGCCAGGCGTGGTCTGCGTCACCGGGCTTGTGGCTCCTGGCACTCTCGAAAGTGCTCCCGAGCGCTACTTCGATCGGCGCGTGTCGTGGTCCGAACGCATGGAACCGTGCCGCTACGACAACAGCAGTCGTCGGACGCCGTACTTCCCATTCGATCCCGGTCTTCTCGGGACCGGAGCGAACTTCGCGGTCGACCGCGACGCGACTATGGCGATCGGAGGCTTTGACGAGGCCTTGGGAGCGGGTTCGCCAGCACACGGAGGGGAAGACCTTGACATCTTTGTTCGTCTCCTTCGTGCTGGTGGTGTGCTGACCTACGAACCTTCGGCATTGGTCTGGCACTTCCACCGCGCGCTGGATGACGAGTTGCGACAGCAGATGCGGGCCTACGGCATTGGTTTCGCGGCTTATGTCCTCAAGCAACTCCATGATGCAAAGACTCGACGCGCCTTCATTCGCCAACTTCCACGCCGCGCCTGGGATCACGCGACCCTCTTGCGCCACGACGCCAACTCCGAACAGCGCGGCTCTGGGTACGCGGCTGCAGAAGTGTGGGGTTACCTGCTCGGACCGCTCGCGTACCGACGAAGCCGGCGAGCGGTGGAGAGAAGGCGGGCGACATCAGCATGACCGTCAACCGCGCTCTCGAAGGGACGGGGCCAGCGAGATTCGCCCCCGGGAGGGTCAGCGCTTCACGTCTCGCCCCATTCGACGTTCTCCTGCCTGTGGCTCTTGGGCTCTGGGCTTGGGGAATCAGCCAGGTCAACACGGCACATCTCGCAGGTTTCGGCCTCTTGCCTGCGCTCCCGGCCACCTACTACCTCGGGATCGGCCTTGTGCTCGTGTCTGCCGCTTGGTGGCTGCCCACCGCTCGGGCATCGTCGGTTCGCCTGACACTCCACGTCATCGCCCTCGTCGTGATGTTGTACGGTACTGCTCCGCTCGTCTACCGGGAGCCTCGTTACATCTGGCTCTACAAGCACATCGGCGTCGTCCAGTACATCGTCAGACACGGCTCCCTCAACAGTCACATCGACATCTACCAGAACTGGCCAGGATTCTTCGCACTCGTCGCCTGGTTTGACCGCATCGCAGGCCTCTCGACCCCGCTCTCCGTTGCCGCGTGGGCTCAGCTTCTCTTCAACCTCCTTTTTTGCCTCATGCTTGTCTTCGCGACCAAGGCACTGCGGCTTACCGCTTCGGAGCGCTGGCTGGCGATCCTGTTGTTCGAGGTTTCAAACTGGATCGCACAGGACTACTTCTCGCCACAAGCAGCCGGCTTCGTACTCAGTCTCGGCGTGCTGGCCATTGCCCTTTCCTATTGTCAAGCTGGCTCGGCGCCCCAGTGGCTGAGAAAACTGGCCGCACGGGTACGCGGGTTAAGACCGTTCTCGCAGACGCGACACACGCAGGACTCCGTCGCCTCTGTCGAAACCCCGGAGCAGGGAGTCCCAACGGTCGGCGTGTTCTTTGCCTTGATCGTCAGCTTCACGGCCCTCGTCATAGTCCACGAACTTTCTCCCTATTTCATAATCATTCAACTTGCTGTCCTCGTGATCATTGCCAAGGTCCGCCCCCGTTGGATCGTTCCCGTGTTCCTCGCCATAGCGATCGTGTACCTCCTGCCGCGCTTCGAGTACGTCAACCGAACGTACGGAATACTGGCTTCACTGGGTAGTTTCTTCAGCAATGCACAGCCCCCGTCCCGGGGCTTCCATCTCACACACGACGAGTTGCTCGTCGCGGACTCGGCGAGACTTCTTTCCGTCTTCATATGGGGCCTAGCCCTGGTGGGGATCTGGAGACGGCTGCGCGCCGGAAGACCCGTCTTGCTCCTCGCCGCTCTCGCCTTCACGCCTTTCCTTCTCCTCGCGCTCGCCAGCTACGGCGGTGAGGCGTTGTTGCGCGTCCAGTTGTTCTCGCTTCCCTGGTCGGCGTGTCTCGCTGCTTCCGCGCTATTGCCGCAGTCGACCAGCCGGAGAAATGCCGGGTGGCTCCTTCCCCCGATTGCCTTGCTCATGGCGGTGACGTTGTTCCTACCGGCGTATTTCGGCTCCGATGACGTGAACGCCGTGAGTCCGACTGACGTCGTGACCGGCTTGTATCTGGATGCGCACGCCCATGCGGGAACGATCATCTATCTCGACCAGAATTTCCCGAGCCAGATCGGCCCTCGCTACGGCCTCTTCGATAATGACGAGATCCTCGGACCGGGCGAGCCTCCCGGCGGTTTTGTACTGTCGCGCGCCGCTGCCCTTTCGATCACGGGCACCGCTCTCCAGTTCGCGACCGGGAAGAACCACGTCTATCTCGTCATGACGCCGAGCATGCTGCGTTACGCGCTGGACTTCGGGCTGACGACCTCGACCTCGCTCGTCCCCCTCGAACGCGCGCTCATTCACCTGGGCTACTGGCAGGTCTTCTATCGCCACGCGGGCGACGTCGTCTACGAGCTTGGAGCTTCGTCTGCCTGACGCGACCCGAGAGGGACTCGGGGTTCAGTGCTGATAGATCTGGACGCTACGAATGTCGAACGAATCCTCGGCTTGCATGGCGGGGGTCTGAGGAGTGCCGAGGTTCTTGTACACCGCGAGGTTCGCGAGGAAGTACATGGGTATCTGCGGTATACCGGGTCCGGTGTAGTTGTACATCTGCACGCCATCGAGGTACCAGGTGAGCGAGGACGGCGCCCAGTTGAAGGCGAACGTGTGCCAGCCCTTCGCGAGGCCCTTCACGTGGATCTGCCGAAATGGTCGAATCCCCTCCGCCAGGTGCAGGTAGAAGCCGAGCCAGGTGGATGCGGTACCGGCTCCCCAGGTTTCGGCGATGTCGATCTCCGGAACCCCGGCCTCCGAGACGGGAGCGAGCCACAGGGCACTCCACATGCCGTTCCCGTTGGCGATGTGTGCCTGGATCGAGACGTACCCATAGGTGAAGTCAACGGACTTATAGGTCGTCACGATCCCCGAGCGCCAGAAGAAGGTCTCCCGCGCCCCAGTTTGCGTCGTGCCGGATGTGGGGGTTTCCGCCGCCACAAGGTGCAGCGCCCCGTTCGAAACCTCGTCCTGCGATGGTAGGTACCACTCGTACTCCGGCAACTCCGGGTTGCCGTAATTGGTGCATCCATCGCTGCTCAACACCCACGGATAGCAGGTCTCCCACTTCGACGGGTTCAGCGCGGATCCGGGAAAATTGTCGCTAAACACGAGGTGCATTCCCGGGGGCGGCAACTTGGCCGCGGACAACTGCAGGCTTTGTTGCCCCGAGAGCTGGGCGAACCACACCGCCAGGGCGACGGCAGCAAGCAGACAGAGACCAGCCCGCAACCCCCGCTTCACACACGCCGGGACCCGCTGCCGACGGTGTTGGATCCCAAGCAATGCGTCGCGACCACGTCGTGCGAAGGTCATCTGCACGGCGTCAGCGTAGCAAGAACGCCTCTCGGATCGTCACGGCAGGGTCTGGCGAAGCTCACGAAGATTTGCTCGAAGCGCTCCGCCGATCCACGCCACGTTCGCCCGTGACCGTTCCCCGCCGGCCGGGCGCTCGAAGAAGGAGGGGACGCGGCAGAACGACGTGGAATCGGACCCCGCGAGCGACGAGGAGATTGCAGCCCCGAGAAGTCCCGCGTCGGTGCTATGAAGCTCGTCGTGACACTCGTGCCCGCCGTCGCTGCCGAACAAGACAGGTTGCTCGTCCTCCTGATCCTGTCAGCCGGGACCAGCTGCAAAGGTGAGCCTGACTCGCTAATCCTGCGGGCACGGCTCGCAAGCTCGCCCGCCCGCACCGAGCGACGACTGACCCAGCTCCCAAGCCCCCGGCGATGCAGCGCCAGGTCCACGCCTCCTCGGGATGACAGCCGCAGAGTGGTCGCTGACACCCTCTCGTAGATGGCATCGAGTCTGTCCGGAGTTCGGTCGCGCCGCAAGGCGCACAGCAGATTCGATCCGGTCAGCCTCGATGAGCGCTCAGCGCATCAGGAGACGTGACGACGGCCCGGGGAGCGGCGGAGACGCACTGGCCGTGTCGACCCGACGGATCCTCCGATCATCTGCGCTCGTATATTCCCTGCGCGTCCTACGCCCACGGAGACCGTTTCCATTTCGACACCGCCCAATCCAGCGCACGGCACAGACGAGGATGCCGACTTCGGAAGGGTGCACGAGCGCCGAACAGGCGTTGCAAGGCTGCGAAGAGCCGCGCGCCAAACAGGTTCTGCACCTGGGCGTAGAGCCGGAGGCGCAACCGGTCGACCCGTCCACCGACGGCGAGCACGACGGTGGAGACGGTGCGGCGGTCCGGGCACATGCGGAGCCAGGTTTCGTTGTCCTCGTAGGTGCAGGTGTCGAGCCAGAGCGCGTCAGTCTCGTCGTGGAAATGGTCGATGAAGTCGAGAATGAGCTGGATCCCCGGAGAGTGACGGGAGTAGTCCTCGTCATAGGTCATGATCAGGTCGAAGAGGCCCTCGCCGGCCCGGAGCATGAGCTGCATGGCGACGATCGTCTCGCCGACCTGCAGGGTGTAGAGGAGGAGGCGGCCCGCCGAGCGGAACCGATCGCACATCTCGCGGAACCATTTGGGTTCTCCCGGGTGCGACAGCAAGGCGCCGCCGTCCTTGGCCTTCCAGCCCGCGGCCTCCATCGCGATGAGCGTGTCGACGGCCGATGGGTCGGCGCTGCGGTCGATGAGCTGCACCTCACCGCCGAGCCTCTCGCCCAGTCGGCGACGCTTCCGGGCGAGTTTCTCAAGGGTGTCATCGCTGTGGATGCTCCGATACGTCAACCCATCGCGCCGCCGCACCACCGGGCGCGGCCACGAGTAGGTGTAGGTGGGTAGCTTGAGTTTCTTGGCGGCGGACGTCACGGAGGTGGAGACCGGACCGTCGTCATCGAGCGACTCGAGCACAAGGATCCCGGCATCCTCGGCGCGACTGCGGTCGATGAGTGCCGACAACAACGCGGTGGCCGCCTCGACGCCCCGCTCCCCGCTGACCAGCGGGGTCCCGTCGTAGTGCAGACGCCGCACCTGGGTTGTGAACGCCGGGCGCCGGACGCCCCGCCACGTCGTGCTCGGTCGGACGTTCCCCGGAACCCGCATGACCGGAAAGCAGCCGAAGAATCGCCCCTCTTCCTCGGCGATCACGAGTGACACGTCGGCCCCGTTCGGGAGGTGACGCGCCGCAGGAATGACGCAGTCCGCCTCGAACAGGGGGTTCGGCTCGACCGCGCCTTCCGCCAACTCCCTCCACGCGCGCACGTCATCATCCGTCAGCTGGAGGACGGGAACCACTCGACCGATCACGGTCTGTTGAATGTACCCGGCGAAACGACCGAGGATCCACGTCCTTCAGGTCAAGTCACGCCCGAACAGGGCACGGTCGTTCCTCATCCAGAGGACACCTTCAACACCCTTGCAAGACCAGATCTCCAGTCCGGGGCCACCCACTCCCGAGCCCCCTCGGCACGCCCGCGAGCTCGTCACGGTGCTTCATCCCACCGCTACGGCTCTGAGAAACACCGAGGAAGGACCGATCTCGCATACGCGTGACGCCCGGAATCTGAAGGTGCTGACCGCGTGTGAGCTCAGGTTCCTCTCGTAGCGGACCGCTTCTCGGACCAGACGCGTGTTGCCAAGCACAGGCGCCGACGTTCTCATCGGGGCACGCATTCAGCCGGGCGCTGAGCCAGGCCTGACCCTGAAGCCGTCGAGGGTTGTGGTGGCACTGAGGTGGCAAGCGGTGGGGTCATTTCCGCGCGCGCTCGGTCGTCGCGCGGGTCCTATTCCGGCAGAAGCCGAGATTTCAGCGCGACCCAATCCAGCACACGGCACAGACGAGGATGCCGACTTCGGAAGGGTGCACGAGCGCCGAACAGGTTGTAGAACGTCGCGTAGAGCCGGAGGCGCAACCGGTCGACCCGTCCGCCGACGGCGAGCACGACGGTGGAGACGGTGCGGCGGTCCGGGCACATGCGGAGCAAGGTTTCGTTGTCCTCGGCGGCGCAGGTGTCGAGCCAGAGCGCGTCAGTCTCGTCGTGGAAATGGTCGATGAAGTCGAGAATAAGCTGGATCCCCGGAGAGTGACGGGAGTAGTCCTCGTCATAGGTCATGATCAGGTCGAAGAGGCCCTCGCCGGCCCGGAGCATGAGCTGCATGGCGACGAGCGTGTCGACGACCTGCAGGGTGTAGAGGAGGAGGCGGCCCGCCGAGCGGAACCGATCGCACATCTCGCGGAACCATTCGGGTTCTCCCGGGTGCGACAGCAAGGCGCCGCCGTCCTTGGCCTTCCAGCCCGCGGCCTCCATCGCGATGAGCGTGTCGACGGCCGATGGGTCGGCGCTGCGGTCGATGAGCTGCACCTCACCGCCGAGCCTCTCGCCCAGTCGGCGACGCTTCCGGGCGAGTTTCTCAAGGGTGTCATCGCTGTGGATGCTCCGATACGTCAACCCATCGCGCCGCCGCACCACCGGGCGCGGCCACGAGTAGGTGTAGGTGGGTAGCTTGAGTTTCTTGGCGGCGGACGTCACGGAGGTGGAGACCGGACCGTCGTCATCGAGCGACTCGAGCACAAGGATCCCGGCATCCTCGGCGCGACTGCGGTCGATGAGTGCCGACAACAACGCGGTGGCCGCCTCGACGCCCCGCTCCCCGCTGACCAGCGGGGTCCCGTCGTAGTGCAGACGCCGCACCTGGGTTGTGAACGCCGGGCGCCGGACGCCCCGCCACGTCGTGCTCGGTCGGACGTTCCCCGGAACCCGCATGACCGGAAAGCAGCCGAAGAATCGCCCCTCTTCCTCGGCGATCACGAGTGACACGTCGGCCCCGTTCGGGAGGTGACGCGCCGCAGGAATGACGCAGTCCGCCTCGAACAGGGGGTTCGGCTCGACCGCGCCTTCCGCCAACTCCCTCCACGCGCGCACGTCATCATCCGTCAGCTGGAGGACGGGAACCACTCGACCGATCACGGTCTGTTGAATGTACCCGGCGAAACGACCGAGGATCCACGTCCTTCAGGTCAAGTCACGCCCGAACAGGGCACGGTCGTTCCTCATCCAGAGGACACCTTCAACACCCTTGCAAGACCAGATCTCCAGTCCGGGGCCACCCACTCCCGAGCCCCCTCGGCACGCCCGCGAGCTCGTCACGGTACTTCGGTCGCGAGCAGCTGTCGCCAACGTGAGATCGTCTGGGGGAGCACAAGCATCGCGGTCAGACCCACCCCTGCCAACATCCCCACACCTACCGCGTTAATACCCAGAGAGTCGAGCAAGCCGAAGGCCACGCCGAGAAAGATGCCAATGCTCAGGATCTGCGTTCCGATCAGCTGCCAAAGCCGGCCATCGTGCCAGAGAAACGTCTGGTACAGCGAAAGGACCGCTCCCGGCACCACGGCCAGTGCGAGGAGACGGAGGAGTGTCGTGCCCTCCACGCTGTAGCGCACGCCGAGAAAGTGAAGGAAGAACGACGCACCAATCATGATCACGATCAGAAGAGGAACGATTATAAAGAGCGCCAGGTTTCTGACGCGAGTGAGCAAATGTCTCACGTCCCCACGCTTATATCTGGCTTCTACGATCCAGGATGTGCCGAGATTCCAGAGCAGTAGCCCCATAAAACCGCTGACCATCCATGGGGCGTAGAAGTACGCCTCTGCTCGAGCTCCAAGGTAGCTAATAACGACTATTGGAGGAAGGAAATTCGCAATCGCTCCGAGCAGCCCGCTTACATACTCTGCCGCGACAAACTTCCTGAGCGTCTTCCAACCAGGGAGCTCAGAATGGCCAGGAGATCGTGCTTCATGAATTGGCACGCTTCGCCGAAAAATGCAGGTGTTGACTATTAGGATCACCGGGAGCAACGGGAGGGCCCATGCGAGGAAGATAGCCGGAGAATCGCGATGCAGCAGGAAGAGCAAAAGGAGAAGCTTGACCATGCCGAAGATAGTGTTCTCAAGGGGAACCCAGACGGCGGCTCGCAGTCCGGTGAGGACGGAGTCTTGAAGGGCGAATATGGTATATAACCCGACGACGCCGATGAAGAGCAGCGCCTCGAGTGCGCCGGGAGCAAGGAAGTGCGAAGTGACGCGCAGCAGGAAGATGACCGTGGCGGTGATGAGGCCGATTGTGAAGCAGGCGAAGTAGCCAACGAGGATGAACCGGCGAGCGCGTGACCCAGACGTCGGTAGGAATCGCGTGTAGATATTGACCAAGTTGAGCTGCGAGAGCGTCCCGAGAAGCATCACTGCCGATACCTCTGCGGATGCTCGGCCAACTTGAGATGCGGTGGCAACTCGTGCTGCGCCAGCCCAGAAAATCACGCCCAACGCTGAGCTCGCCCCGGTGGAAGCCATGAGGGCCAGTGCGGTCTTGACAACCGGACTGGATAGGTAACGCCTCAGGACTGGCCTCGCCAATTCTCCGGAACCTGGGACTTAGGGGACAAAGCTGACGCGCGATGAGCGTTGACGGCTTCGTAGCCCATTCGGACAGTATTGCCGTGGGCGCTGACCCACTCAACTGCGTCCGCGAAGTCGGCTTAAACCCGAGAGCACCGGGTGTCCAGCAGGTGAGGTTGCCATCTCAGGCTGGTCGCAAGGGGCATCATTGCTCCCACGAGCAGCAACCAGGCTCGACACGGTGTTCACAATTTCCGGTGTGGCGGAGCGAAACGGAGGTGGAGATTCACTCCAGTGTCTCGAGCTTGTCTTCAACCTCGGTCCGGCCGTCCACGCGGTCCCGTCTTGACGCCCATCACCACTCTTCGCCCATCGTGTTCCTCACGAGAGCTTCCGAGGCAACTGTCGGCGTAGCTGAAATGGCAACTCCATTGAGTCCAACCCGCAGGCTCGAGGCGCCGCGCACACCGACGGCCGATCACAGCCCAATTCGACACGGTCACCGACAGCACTAGGAACTATTCGGTGCTTGCCAGGGCGGCAAGCGCTGCCAACGCCACCATGTAGTGACAACCCGTTCAGTGTCCTCCATGGACGTGCCGCTTTCACGCTCTAGCCGACCCAGTCGTTCGTACTCATCGGAATCACTCATGTACGACGCGCCGGGAGGCACAAGATGCACCAGGCTCACATCATCGACAACCCCGAAGCGGCATCCAGCTTGTTGCACCCTGAACCAGGCCAATTCGAGTCCCCAACCCATGCCGATGTCGTTCGGAAATGGGAGGAACTTGGTGCGCCATTCTGGAGAAATAACAAAGAGCGGGCCAATCTCCACAAAGGTTGTCTCGCGAACTTTGGCAAGCCGGACCCTCTTGGTTATCCAGTGAGACCAGAGGCTGTGGTTCGCTTGGGATGCTTGAAACAGGCCAAGATCAGCTTGTGAGCCGGTCTCGACTAAGCGGCGAAGATTGCCGTGATTAATGACAATATCGTCATCGGCAACGATCAAATACCTGGGATCGTCGGCATCCTGAATAAGGTGGTTCAGCAAGGAGAATTTCCCACCTGGACCGTTCCCGACTGTCCAGTGCCTCAGTTCGTCGGGCACCTCGTCGAGGGACCAGAGCCGGACCTCACACCAGCTCATGTCCTCTCCCCAAAGCAGCGTCTCCAGGATTTTGGCGTTCCTGCTCCGGTAGATCGCGACGAGCATCGCCTTCGTCGCCGATCCCTCGCCGGCACCTGTCGCATCGGTCAAGAATTGGTGTCCTGCATCGCCGGTGCGCGCAATCGCGCGAAACAGATCATGTTGACGGGACCTCGGCGCCGTGAGTTCCCGGACTCGGTGCATTCCGCGATGCGTTATGGTCCGCGCCCTGCGAGCGACTTTGCGAGTGAAGGACCGTTTCGACCGACGCACCCGTAGGGTGGCGTTCCGAGGCGATCTCGTGTCGTCGACAGCCAGAAGACGACGGCCGAGGCGCAAGAGCACCTTGGCGACGGGGGTTCTCCATTCTCCGGTCGAAGCCCAACGCGTGAGTCCAATTGGGTGCGCTTCCCGTGCCCAGCTGACTGAACGTCGCAGTGTGGCCTCGGGCCAGGGGCCAGTGGCGAGTCTTCGCCGAGCGGTCTTGGGCTTAAGAAGTGCGCTGCGCAGATCTCGCGTCGTCAGTGCACGCCCGAGCGACACCGGTGGGCCGGATGGGACGTCGAACGGGAAGTCTCCCCAGATCTCCGCTTCGTCATAGGAAGGATAACGCCAAAGGGCTTGCAGGTTCCTCACCAATACGGGACGGAGGGCCTCGAGTTCAGCGAGGCTGATCCCCAAATCAGTCCGCTTTATCGTCTCGACAGCGGCGTCAAGGAAGTCCCGGACCAAGGCTTGGTACTCGACAAAACCCCATTGCTCGGCGGCCTCGTTGGTTGACGCATCAAAGATCGGGGTGTGCAGACCATCGATCTTGGCGTAGCCGATCGTCGATCCGCCACGGCCTGCGCAGAACGTCTCCATGAGGTGCACCAGAGCGGACCTGAGACGCACCTCCTTGCCTCGGCTGTCGACGAGATAGGCACGACTGTTTGACGGGGCGTCCTTTGAATCCCTTCCACACAGGCCACCAGCAAAGTAGAAACGAACCTCGGTGCCCTGGTCTCTTGCGACAGCAACGATCGACGCGGCCGCCTTGCCGAGCCAACCAATGTCGACGAGACCAATCCGTCCTCGGCTGAACATTCCCTCCTGGCGCAAGTATCCGACGGTTTCTTGAAAAGCGGACGCCGCGTGACGCGAAGCCAAGGACAGCAGCAGCGGAGAAGCGACGAGAGCGTCGATCACCCTCGGTCGGCGGCCCTTAAGTGCCGCATCGGGCAACAGGTCCGGTAGAACCTCAGCACGGACGGCAGCAGACTCCTCGTCACTGAGGTTCAACTGATCGAGCAGCTGTCCCAGGGTGTCTTTGCCAGACTGGGCAAACATCCGTCGAAGAGCGGCGGCGAAAGCCTCTCCCTTCTCGAGGCCGAGAGCCGGCAGATGCCATGCCCGGCGACTCCCGTATAGGTAGCGACATTCCAGTCGGGGCGCCATCCCGATCTCCCGACGCAAAACCTCAGCCGCGGCAAGAAGGATTTCGCCGTCCCGAGAAACGAAGTACAGGGTGTCGATGCCGTCAGCTTCCGCCGAAAGCAGGGCCCACGCCGCCGAAGCCAGAATGATCGGCCCAGCCACGCCAGCGACGACGGGCAACAGGCCGGGAGCAACGTGCCCATCCCGCTGTAGCCGGAACGCGCGACCTGATCCCGCGAGACACGATCCGAGCAGCCCAGCTTGCCTCAGCTCCGCCGAGTCCAGTGCGGTCTCGTACCTATTCGGATTCGCGTCGAGCAAGGGGGCAAACGCGACCCGAGCGAGCGCACTGCCCAAACCGTCTACTCGAAAGCTGTTGCCCACAAGCAATGTCTCCGTTCTTGGCACTTCGAACCGCGACATGGCCGCACGCAAGAGTCGCCCCGTACCCTTCCTGATGCCGAGGTCGCCGGAACAAAGTACTGGCCCCGCGGGCAATCCTTCCGCTCTCAGGCACCGATCAATTAGCTCGGCCCGGTGCGGCGTGTCCGTCACGTAACACACGGGAAGATCGCCGACGGCCCGCACGACGGCCGACACAGCGGGATTCCTGTGGAGACCCGATGCCTCCAGCTCCTCCTCCTGCCCCCTTGCGCGCGCCTGCTCTCCGTCAGTCCATCCATACATTGAGCCAAGACACTCATAGAGCTCCGTGATGGAAACATCCTCGTGTCGGGAGCGAGACCTGACATCGCTGTCGACGACACGGCGCCTGCGCGCGAATTCCGCCCCACTAGTGATATTCGGCACGACGCTCTTGAGATTCTCACCCACGACGCGCCACAGCGCTTCCTCTGAAATGAAGTCCCGAATGAGGCATGTATCAAAGACGTCAAATAGGATCAACCGATAGCCATTGTTGGCGAATCGCTTGCCGCTCCGCCTCAATTCCCAGTGCGGAGACACGACCTATTGCGCTCCGGGCATTTTCGGCGCTGACGGGCCACTCCAAAGCTCAACCCGCGTCTGGAACACGAGTATTCGCGACGTGTCGACCGCCATCAGCAGCTCACCCCCACAGTTTCGAATCCCAATCAACTGACTGTATCTACCTTAGCACCTCGAACATTCGTGACGCTCAACGTGACTAATACGATTCGGAGCAACAGCTGGCCCCTATTCTCAGTCAACGTCAAACACGACCCAGGCAGCGCCCTGAAAAGACAGCTAATCGAACACACCGCGGACCATTGGGCAATTCGATCTAGTGATGCTCGCGACATATTCAAATAACTGGAAGCGCTGATAATCCAATATTGTCGTTAGACGCCGCACGATAAACGGCGTGACGGCACGCATAGACCGTGCATTGCTCTATTGTGTCCGTACTTGCACGATGCTCTGTGATCCATAGTCAGCCTTCATGCTGCTCGAGGTGCAGCTTAGGAGTATCGACGCTGCAATCATGTAGATCCCGACCCCTCGGGTCGGTCTACTCACCTCGGCACATCTGGCGATGCCGAAGGCTGAACGCGGAAGGGTGGGTGCCTATCTAGCGCCGCGTAACTAAGCAGATCCGCGCACGCTGAGATGGGCGAAGGACCGTCGAACGGCCGGCGACTCTGTTCTCTGGTTCGGCACTGCACACGACTTGGCATCTTGGGCCAAAGCGACTGCTGGTGACGCATCAGCCGCCTCCGATCCACGAGGTCGACCCCTTACGATTGGAAGCTCTCGATCCAGAAAACACCTGGCTGATCAAGATCGTGGCGGACCGGCACCTCGACATCTTGATCCTAAAGGTCGGACGATGGACTATTGGTCCTGTTCAGCGGACCCCACCGCGAGTAGGTCGATCTCAGGGAGTCGGACCATGCCCTTCACCGCTCCGCAGAAGAGCAAACGATCCGCTTCCCCGCGGGCGAGCGTGTCGGACATCCTCCCCGTCAGCTGGGCCCTCACATCACGAGTTGGTCCCATCAATTTGGTCGCGCTAGCCGATCCGTTCACGATCAGGCCCGTACTCCTCCGTGACGATGCGCATTTACCGCCCGAACTCGACTATTTCTCGTCCAGAATCCAAACCGATGAATCTCAGCCGTTGTTGCTCTGGTAGATCTCGACGCTCTGGATGTTGAACGAATCGGTGGTCGGGGTGCTTGCATTCGGCGGACCGCTCCCGTCGACCGCGAGATCGGCGAGAAAGTACATCGGCTGGTCGGGGACGTCACTCCCGGTATAGGTGTACGTGGCGACGCCGTCGACGTAGCAGGTAAGCGACCCAGGCTTCCAGTTAAGGGCGTAGGTGTGCCAGCCAACCGAGAGGTCGGATGGCGACTGGTACGTGTTCGTGTCGTTTGTTCCATTCGTCGAATGGAAAGTGCAGCGGTTCAAGAACGTGTTGCTTTCCCAGCCTTCAGCGAAATCGATCTCCGGTGGCCATGCCTCACTCTGGGGCAGCAACCACAGGGCTGGCCACAATCCCGTGCCACTCGGCACCTGCGCTGTGACCTGAATGTAGCCGTAGGTAAAGTCAAAGGAGCTGTAAGTCGTCACCATGCCCGAGCGCCACGGGTACGTCTCTGGTGCGCCGCTCGCGTCGGCTCCGGCAGTGGGAGTCTCGGATGCCACGAGATGCAGCACCCCGTTCGAAACCTGGTCCTGCGAAGGCAGGTACCACTCGAGTTCGTCGTTCCCTGTGTTGCTACAACCAGTCTGGGGCAGCCACGGATAGCAGGTATCCCACTGTGACGTATCGAGCGACGAGCCCGAGAAGCTAGAGCTGAATGCCAATCGCATTCCGCCCGTCGGGTCGGTCGGCGAGGGTGCCGGGGTCGTGGTCGTGGTCGTGGGGGTCGTGGTCGTGGTCGTGGGGGTCGTGGTCGTGGTCGTGGTCGTGGTCGTGGTCGTGGTCGTGGTCGCGGTCGTGGTCGTGGTCGTGGTCGCGGGGATTGTGGTTGTGGTCGTGGGCGCGGGATTAGCGGTCGAAGGTGCGGCGTCAGAATTTCCAAGCGCCGGGCCAGTTGCACCTGCCGTGGGTGCCGGCACGAGGTCAGTCGTCGTAGGGGCAGGGGTTGTCCCGCTCGTCACTGCGAGCGTCGCGGCGTTTGAGGTTGTGGAGCCCGCTGAATTCGTGAAGACGGCGCGGAATTCCTCGCCATTCTCTGACTTCGACGCGATGAGCGAGTAGACGGAGTCGTTCGCGCCAGAAACACCCCTCCAGGTGCTGCCACCGTTGGTCGAGAATCGCCACTGGACCGTCAGCCTCGGCGTGCCCGATGCCGAAGCGGCGAAACTCGCTGTAGCGCCAACCTCGGCCGTCACGTTCGTTGGCTCCGAAATGATCCTTGGGGGTCTAATCGCCGCAGTCCGAAGCCGACTGGAATGCGCGACAGACAGCACGTTCGCCGCGGTTCTGGCGAGAGAAGCGTTGGCACCCGCCGCGATCTTCGCCTTCTGAGTTGTCTTCGTCGCGCGATGTACCAGCTGCACAGAGGAATCTAGGTTCGACCGGATGGAGGACATGGATGCCGCACCGTCGGTGGCGCCGCCGGCAACGATCTGCGTAGCTGCGACGACAACCGCTGCCGCGATGCCACTCCCTCCGCCGAGCCACCGTCCCTTGTAGCCCACCCAAGTCCGCTGGTGGTGGCGAACGGCTGACGCAGTCTCGAACTTCGACCACTCTACGTGTTGCCACGGTACGTGGTTCCGGTGCGCTCCCCAATTCCCCATGGATGCATGGTCTACCCAGGAATGTCACGAGCACAGACATATACAAGCCCATTTCGCACGTCCTTTCTTGGCACAGGCTAGTTCAATAAGGAGATTCAACCAGTCAGTTACAGAGAGTGACAACTGACACAGATAGACCACTCACAGTGTCCGGTTAGCCACTTTCAGTGATGTTGTTCCCACGCTTGGTTGACCCGCTCGAACGCACAACGTGGTCGTCGCCGGCTCGGGTGAGCAGAAGCTCGCCCTGCACGATGAGGATGTGGACAAGACTGCACCGGCGAGCCAAAACTCCTCGGCTCAGCACCTCGATGCCGCAGTTGAGGATCACTCCCGGATTGCCTTCATCGAGGCATACACCGACGAGCTGGGACCGACGTGCGCTGTCGTTCTAGCTGCGGCGGCCACATTCATCCGTGGGCGCGGGCCGCCTAACGAACCTCACCTCCACTTACCTCGAGACGTCTCGGGGCCCGGGCGAGGACCGCTCCTCCCGCGCCTATGGCTACAGCCGTGACCACCGGTATGGCCGACCCCAGGCCGTGATCGGAATCCTCGTGGCGGGCAACGGCATACCGATTGCCCACCACCTGTTCCCGGGCGACACGAGGGACTCAACGACGCTTTCCGCGGTGATGGCCGACTACGAGGCCTGCTTTGGTGTGGGCAAGATCGCCCTTGTCGCCGGTCGTGGCCTCATCTCCGAGCAGAACCTCGCCGACGTGCGCGAGGCCGGCTTCGACCACGTGCTCGCGACGCGCCTCCACCACGACGCTGAGCCGCGGCGGTGCTCACCGAGACGGTCAGCGTGGGCTGGGATCGCTGGGAGAGTCTGCTGGGTATCCCGGGCACCTCGTGTTGTGAGGTGATGCGCTCCGGCCGGAACTTCGTCGTGGTCCACTCCGAAAAGCGCCAGGCCCGAGACAACCGGAGAGGAGAGGAGCTTCTCGACCGCACCGAGCAGCGGTCCATTCTGCTCGTCGATCGCGCGTGGGCGAAACGACTCGTCGACCCCGCCAAGATCGACGCCGCGACAAACCGGATCCTCCGCGACTCGGGCGTGGCGCGGTGCTTTGCGACGACGACCCGTCAGGGCGTCTTTACCCAGTGTTTGACGAGAAGACCCTCGTCTTTAAGGAAGACCTCCTCGCCGGTCGCTACGTGCTCACCTCTTCGCTCGCCGCCAACGAGGCGTCGGCGACTGACGTCGTCCGCCACTACCGGATGGCGCAGGCCGTCGAACAGCGCTTCCGCGTGATGAAGGACTTCCTCGGGCTCCGTCCCGTCCATCACCGTCTCGAGGAACGCGTCCGCGCCCGCATCGCCCCGTCATAATCGCCGCGGTGATCGAGGCAGTGATGGGCAACGACCTTGCAGCTGACGGGGTGACAGATCCTGATCTACCCAAACAGACGATGACTCCGCGCCGGGCGCCGGCGGAGCTCGGCAAGATCCGCCTCCATCAACTGCACCACGCCGGGCGTGCCATCGAGCCTGTCGACCGGCCGAGCGCACTGCAGCGACGGATCTTCGACGCACTCTGCGTCGGGGGCACCACCTGGGAAAGAGCCAAAGTCTCCTGACCAGCCCGAAGCTTCACGCGCAGGGGAAACTACTGCGCGTTACGCCCAGCTACCAGGACGTTCGCGCAACAGACGCGGAAATCCCGGATGACTGCACACCGCGGCGTGACTGACAGGGCTTGGCGACCTTCAGACACGTATCACGTCTTCCGGCTCGCACTTCACAAACTGAGAGCGCTCTCGAGTGCTCCACTCAGGTAGGTCGAGTAGGCAGCGCTGATGTGATATTGGTCGTTGTAGACGCGAAGGTGACCAACGATGGGAACGCACAGTCGAGAGCAAATCCACGGTGCAGTCGCGATGTACTGCGCGCCGTTCGCCCTGGCCGCCTGCTCTTCTGCCGAGATATAGACACCGTGCTCGGCGACAGCGAGGGGAGTCATACAGTCCTCGACCGCAGTCGTGTGAGCAGCAAGACAAGACACACTGTCTTGGGACAGAATTGGGATATCGCCGAGGACGACCAACCGGATCTTCGGCATCCTAAGCAGAGCAAGCGTCTTACTCAATCCAGTCTCCCACTGCCTTGACGTGGCGTATACCCCGCGGCTGACCTCCTGCGAGAAGCTCGCGCTCGATACCACAATCATGTTCGGATGAAGCGCCCGGATCGCGCGGATCGCATCCGTCCGAAACGTGTTGCACCCCGTGTCAAGACTGTTCGTCTGCGAGCTATAGAACGTCAAATCAGGAGCGGGACACGAAGGAAAATAGAAGATTCGAACTCGCCATCCGGTGCGGGCAGCGGCAAGCTTCATTCCCGTAAGCCACATTCCAGCATGCGAATCTCCGAACATGACCATGAGATTTCGTCCTCGCGGATTACCATAGGTACACTCACCAAAATGAAGCGCGTCCAGTCCGACCTTAGGAGCCTTATATGCCTTTGGGCATATGCCACCAAGAAGCAGATTCTCAATATCGTTAGTATTTGTTAGCTTAGGCGTGAGGTTCGCTGGCACCGTCCTTATTGACTGGGCCGCCTTCACGGCAGCGAGAACGGCGGCATTCGTCGCTGCCGTTGGGCTCGACCCGCCAGGTTTCGTGCTAGCTGCCACCCGCGGGCATGCCATAAGTACGAAGAGGACCATGGCTCCGATCGTAAGTATTCCCTGGTGCGACTCTAACCTCATGGAAACTCTCCTAGGGATGGATATGGAGTTCAACTGTCAGAACGAGTATAGACGTGGCTACCAGTATCGACCCTATTCCGATGCTGGCCAGTGGATGGCGGACAAGAACGCGCGCGTGACGAACAGGATTCTCCACGGTGAAATACGTCACGATCGAAAGTCCAATTGCGAGTGCCACCCACGCCAGATTGTCGCCGACCGGCAACGTTCTTCCAGCCTGCTGAGCAGCAATGATGAGTACCGGCCAGTGCCACAGGTACAGGGAATATGAAAGCTTCCCAAGCCACTGGAAGGGGAGCACTCGTAACAATACCTCGGCTCCGAACCGGGGAACTGGGGTGCCTCCGGCGATAACAAGCGCGGCTCCGACGACGGGTATAGCGACAATCGATCCTGGGTAAGGAGTCGTTTGGTTGAATTCAACGGCGCCATAGCAGATCGCCCCAACACCGACCCAACTCATGATTGCCGCTGGTGTCCTGGGCACCCTCTTCCAGACCGGCCCTGCGACAGCAATCAGACCACCGAGAGCCAGCTCCCACCCTCTCGTGAACGGCGAAAAGTACGCCACTGTTCCGTTCGAGTTCGTTTGCACGATGGACCATAAGTATGAACCAGCGATGACCATGCAAAGCATGATCGCCAGCCTCGCCTGATAATTGAGCCGCCGACTGAACGAGACCGCGATAAGTATGAAGAGCGCCGGATAAGCAACATAGAACTGCTCTTCTACAGCAAGCGACCAGAAATTCTGGAGAGGCGACGGCGGCTGATTGGAGCTTAAGTAGTTGGTCCCAAGTTGTGCGAAATGGAAGTTCGCCACAAACAGCGCAGCAGCTCGTGCGTCGCTCGCCACCCGGGCTCCGCTGACAAATCCCAACCAGTGGTATGAGGCGATCACAGTAGCCCCTATTACCAAGGTTGCTGCCGGCAGGATTCTCCTTGCTCTGCGGCCATAGAATGCCGCGATCCGGTTACTTCCCGTTGCTGAGCGTTCGCGTAGAAGCAGCCCAGTGATGACGAAGCCCGATATCACAAAGAAGACATCGACTCCTATGTAGCCCCCACTTACCGCGGTCACTCCTGCGTGGTAGAGAACGACAAGTCCGACCGCTATGGCCCGAAGTCCCTCGACATCTGGGCGAAACTTCCGGTCACCGATGGGAGTGCCAGCTTCATCACCGGAGGCGCGAAAGCGGACGTCATCCTGTAGCACAACAGTGCTTGCCATCCGAGCGCTTCAGATCATCTGTTCGGAGATCGCGTCGTCACGTGCTCTCCGGCAGTTAGTTCCAGTACAAACGAAACGGCTGCACCCTCCGATGAGCATCATCACGGGGATCTTCCTTAAACCCGAACATGACGATCGAACAGAACTGCTGGCCGTCGCACAGCACTCGATGCAGTTCGCGAGACGAGTGACACACACTCCACAGATCCATTCGTTCGTCGCGAGAAGGCGCGTTGGTTAACTTATCGCCGACCGATTCGCCTTCGAAGGTCCAGCCGTGCTGCTGCGAAATTCAATTGCATCCTGCCCGAAGAGCCACCAACGGCCGTCATCTGTCGAAACTTATCAAGCCCAGGTGATCACGCGGTGGTCCGCTTGTGGTTCCTACGATACGTGCGGTTCGATTCGACGTCGAAGTTCAGCACCCGGAAACCGAAGCTCGCCGAAGCCTGTGACACTGTTGTTTCTGCAGTCGGTGAGAAGCCCGGCCCTTCGACGCTCACGCTGGTCTATGCCTCCGCAGATTGACCTAAACCCCAAAAAGTGGACCACCTGATGTGTCCCCTGATCCTGGACCAAGCTTGTGAGATCAGGCAGCGCTGGTTCTCTCTGTGTGGAGCTTTTCATAGGCGATCGACGAGATCATCCCGAGCGAGCTGTGGCGACGGGTTCGGTTTTAGAACACCGCGATCCAGTCGAAGATCTCGGTCGACAGCTCTGTTCGGGTCTGCCAGCGCCGGCGGTCGAGCAGCTCGAGCTGGAGCGTGCCGAAGAAGCTCTCGGCCAGCGCATTGTCGAGCGCGTCGCCGACGCTGCCCATCGAGCCCAAGGCGCCGGCATCGCGCAGCCGCCGGCCGAAGGCCCAGCTCGTGTGGGTGGAGCCGTGGTCGGTGTGCATCACCTTCCCGGGATCGCGGTCGTGGCGCCGCCAGATCGCCATCTGCAGGGCGTCGACGACGAGTTCGGCACGGAAGTGATCTGCGATCGACCAGCCGACGACACGCCGTGAGTACGCGTCGATCACCGTCGCCAGGTAGACGTTGCCCTCCGCCGTCGGATGTTCCGTCACGTCACCAACCCAGAGTGCGTCGGGCCGGTTGACGAGGTCGTCGTTGAGCGCCGCCTTCGGGTCACGCCTCGTCGTCCAGTGCTTGCGCCGTCGATAGACGCCCTCGATGCCGGCTGCGCGCATCAGGCGTTCGACGCGACGGATCCCCACGTGGATCCCCTCGCCGAGGCGGAGCTCGGCATGGATGCGGCGCGACCCGTAGGTGCCGCGGGACTGCGCGTGGATCTCGGTGATGACGCCGGTGAGCACCTCGTTCGCCGCGGTGCGGGGAGCGGGGTGCTCACGTCGGTCGCGCCAGTCGTAGTAGCCACTCGTCGAGACCCCGAAGACCCGGCGGAGCACGATGATCGGGTAGTTGGCCTTCTCCGCCTCGATGAACGCGAAGGTCAGCGCGAGCGGTAGTTGCTCTCGTCGGCAAGCAAGGCCGCGGCTTTCCCCAGGATCTCCTTCTCCGTGCGGAGCACCCGGTTCTCGCGCCGGAGCTGGGTGAGCTCGCTGCGCTCGTCGGTGGTGAGACCCTCGCGACGACCTTCGTCGATGTCCGCCTAGTGCAGCCAGTTCCTTAGGCAGCCCTCGGAGATCCCGAGATCCTCGGCGATCTTCGCGATCGGCTTCGCACGCTCACGGGCGAGCTCGACGGCACGACGGTGAAACTCGGGTGGGTGGGACGGGGCACGTGGACTCCTCTCCGAGCTGGGTAGCGCCCAACTCAGGGTAGGTGTCCGTCAAATCAGCGGCAGCTCAATCCTCGTAACTCAGTTCGTCAACTCGTGCCTGAGGTTCCGTTAGCACCCTGCTAGCACTGGCGTCTTTCGCGCTTGCGCTTCGTCCGGCAGCGTCACTCTGAACTGCTCAGATCCGGCTCGCAGTAGCCTGCTCGTCTCGTGCAGCTCATCGACACCCTCGTTCCCGCGGACTTTCGATCCACGATCAACGCGACCTTGCGCCGCTTCTACCTCTGCACGTTCTTCGGCTGCATCGGCAACGGGCTCACCCTCTCGCTCTTCGTGGTGTACCTGCACAACGTGCGGGGGTTTTCGGACAGCTTCGCGACGCTCTTGCTCGCGCTGTGCGCCTTCGCGGGACTCGCGACGAGCCCACTCTGGGGCACGACAATCGACCGCTTCGGCCCGGTACCGGTGGCACTCCTCGGCTACACGACCGGCGCGGGCGCGCTCGTGTTCTGGGCCTTTGCCCACACTCGGTCAATGGCCCTTGCCGCGGGTCTCGCGATCGCGGTCTTCGGCGGGGCCGGCTGGGGTCCCGGCAGCACGCTGCTCAGCCGACTCGTTCCCGAAGAGCACCGCCAGCGGGCCTTCGGCTTCAACTTCATGCTCGTGAACCTGGGCATCGGCTTCGGCGGGCTGATCTCGGCGTCGATCGTCGACCTGCACCACCCGTTCAGCTTCACCGTGCTCTATCTCCTCAACGCCGGAGTGACGGCTCTCACCGGGATGCTCTTTTTCACACTTCGCGCGCACGGCGGGCCGGTCAAGGTCCACCACGACGACCCAGAAAAGCTTGCCGAGGGGTGGCGCCACGTCCTCGCCGACCGGCGCCTGGTACAGATCGTGCTCGCCTCGCTCGTCCTCTTGGTCGGCGGCTACGGGTCCCAGGAGGCGGGCTACAGCCTCTACGTGGTGAACAACCTGAAACTCTCGGTACACGTGATCGGCGTCATCTTCTTCTTCAACACCTCGACCATCGTGCTGGCGCAGCTCTGGGTGCTCAACCGTATCGAGGGGCGCAGCCGGACCCGCACGATGGCTCTTACCGGGGTGTCCTGGTTCATCTTCTGGGTGCTGCTCGACGTGGCGCTCAAGTTGCCCGTCGCCGTCACGATCGTCTCGCTCTGCGTCGGGATGGTCATCTTCGCCCTCGGCGAGACCATGCTTACGCCCACGAGCTCGGCGCTGGTGAACCAGATCGCGCCTGAGCACCTGCGCGGCCGTTACAACTCGGCCCTCGGTCTGACCTGGGGACTCTCGGGCATGATCGCGCCCGCCATCGCGGCGATCTACTTCGGCGACCGCCTCGGCGGCTGGTGGCCGATCAGCATCGGACTCTTGGCGCTCGCCGGTTCGGCGATGATGTTGAACCTGCGCCGCACGCTGAGTGCCAACGAGGACGGCCGCGTCGAGGCCGCGGCCACGGAGTAGCTACTCGTCATCGACCAGCGCCTGCACCTGAGCGCGCCACTCGCGCCGTTCGGTGCTCTCTCCCGACTCGTCAACGCGCGGCGCTTGAGACGCAGCTCTGACGTTGCTCTGACGTCACTTAGCTGCTACTTCAGCTCCCGAGTTCGATCGAGATTGGATATCCCGCTGCGTCAAGTGCCCCTGAACTGCTCTTTCTTCGTCGGGCTGCCGGGATTTGAACCCGGGACCTCTTGACCCCCAGTCATGTTCGTCGTGTCGTGGTCTGCCGCCCTGTGGCGGAACGCGCCAGCTCCGTGGCCGTTTCCTGCTGGGCGATACCGTGTGGCACAGGATGACTGATAGTGCCCGTAGTTGGCGTGTAGTTGGCGGACCAGCTTCCACTCCTCTTGACTCGGTATCAGTCGCGCGCGCCAGGGTCATACTCACCCACCGAAAGTGCGAAGCGCTTTAAGCGGGGCAGAGACGAGGCTGGACGCAGAAATGCAAGGGAAAGGGAACACCGGAAGAGCTTCGAAGACACGACGGAGATCTAGGCCCAGCACTGGAACGACGACCGTAAGCCATTCATCTGGCACAGGGCTGCCGACGACATCATCGACAAGGTGCGCCGCGGAACCCTAAAGCTCCACCAGATCAATCCCGGGTCGCACCACTAGCATGCCTCGTTCCTTTCTTCCGGTCCGGCCGGCGACACCCTTATGGGCGTTGTCCGCGCTTTCCTCCGCCACGCAATCTCGTCGCCTCACTCGATCGGCTGGCTCGCGATGGCGCGTGGTTCGCGCCCGGCGACCAGCCAGCCGACGAGCGTTGCAGCGAGCACCATACCGACGAGCTGGACGAATACGTTCGCCACCGGCACCTTACCGAGAGCGGCGCGCTTCAGCCGTCTGTCCGCGACGTGGATCCCTAGAAGCCACCTGATCACACTCACCGGACGCGGGTTTCATCCCGGCCCTAGACTTTTCTCGCGGTAAAAGCTAAGGTGCGAGAAATAGGACACTCCTACGTCGTCACGGGTGTCGCTTTGCGACAAGATGGCTGAAACGGAGGAACTGCGACAAGATGAAACTACACAGAAACGGAAAATGGCTCGGGGCGATTCTCGCCGGTGCCGGGATCTCGTTGATGCTGGTTTTCCTCCCTTCCCTGGGAGCCAGCACGGGAGCGGCCACTACAAGGCCAGCGACAACGATCACTCCAGGTGGGACCTTCTACTCCTCGCAAGCGTGGGGAACGCTTGCCGACAACTTCAACCCGTATGTGGCCTCGGCCTCGGCAGCGCCCGGGACACATAGTTGCCTCTACCAATCGCTCTTTTATGTCAATGGGTATACCGGCACGTATACCCCTATGCTCGGGACGAAGTTCACGTGGAAGAGCCCCTTGGAATTGGACGTCACAACCCGCTCAGGGGTGAAGTGGAGTGACGGAACGCCGTTCACAGCCGCGGACGTGGCATTCACGTTCAACTACTTGAAGACTAACCCGACCCTCGACCTCAACTCGATCTGGAAGAGTAGCCTCAAGTCGGTAACGGCGACGTCGGCGAACACCGTGGTGTTCAAATTCTCCACGCCGGACACGCCCGAACAAGTCGCCATCTTGTACGGCACGGACGGGGCCCAGACGGATATCCTGCCCCAGCACATCTGGGCGAGCATCACGAGCCCTGCGACTTATGCGAACACCACCCCGGTCGTCACGGGCCCGTTCACGGAAACCTCCTTCTCGACGACCTCGGTCGTCTACACAAAGAACCCGCTTTCTTGGATGAAGCCGTACATCAACGAGGTGGTATTTAGCTCGGCCGATTCGAACACGACCGCTGAGCTCGGACTGGAAAATGGTAGCGTCGACATGTCGTACGATGCCATCACCGACCCCAAGGCGACCTTCCTCGCCCAGAGCCCGGAAAACCACATCTTCTGGCCGATCGCCGACATGAACTACCTCTACATAAACACCATGGCGAAGGGGCCGTTCAGCGATGTGAACTTCCGCAAAGCGGTCGCCTACGACATGAACCCCACGTTCCTCGCTCAGCGTGCGTATTTCGGGGCGCTTCCGGGAGGGACTGGTGGAATGGAGGCGGCGCTCGTTCCGGGTCAGGTCAAGGCGTGGTTCCCAAGCTCGCTGAAGAGCCTGGAATGGACCCATAGCGTAAAAACGGCGAGGGCAATTCTGAAAGCTGCAGGGTACAAGTGGTCGTCGAGCGGTCGGCTCGAATCGCCGAAGGGAGTCGTCTACCCGACCTACACAGTCCTTATCGGAGGGCCAGGTTGGACGGACTACATCTCGCAGGCCGAGAACATCGCCAACGAGCTGAAGTACCTCGGCATCAGCGCGACGGTGCAGCAAGAGGTATGGTCGACGTACTCCAGTGACTTCGGCCTAGGCAAGTTCACCTTCCTCCTTTGTTGGGGCAACGGGAACGGCCCGACGCCGTACGGCCAGTACTTCTACCTGTTCTCGCCGTCAGAGAATGCGCCCATTGGCAAGGTCGCCAACGGCGACTATGAGCGATTCACTTCTCCGACTATCACGAACGCTCTGGCGAGCTACGCCTCGTCCAGCAGCCCCTCGGTGCAGATGGCCGACATGCAGGCGATCGAGAAGCAAGTTCTGACCGAAGTTCCGGTGGTGGCGATCAGCGGCCGGGGGAACTGGCTCGTCTACCAGACCCGCACCTTCACCGGGTTCCCGAGCGTTTCTAACCCCTATAACGACGGGAGCGCGTCGGACGCGGAAGGTTCGATGCTGACGTACACCTACGTGCACCTGAATTCATAGGCTAAGCAGACCCGCCCCGGCGTGCGCGTCGGAGCGCTGATAAGAAGGCTGCCAGGGAGCGGCTCGCCGTCACGGTGAGTCGCTCCCTGGCTGTCGGGGCGGCGATAGGAATAGGAGAGGTGCACCCGTGCGATACCTGGTCCGGCGCTTTTGCACCCTGGTGCTGACCTGCTGGATAGCACTGACGGTGAACTTCGCCCTGCCCCGGCTCATGCCTGGCAACCCAGCGGAAACGATGTTCGCCCGTTACCAAGGCACGGTGAGTCCAGCGGCGATCAGCATCATGGAGCTCAACTTCGGCTTGAATACCAAGACTGGCGAGCTCGGCCAGTACTTCGACTATCTCGGGCACACCCTCACCGGGAACCTCGGCATCTCCTTCTCGTTCTTCCCGGCGCACGTGAGCACGCTGATTGGTGAGGCCCTCCCGTGGACTCTCGGGCTGGTCGGCTTCGCCACCATCGTCGCCTTCCTCCTCGGGACGACACTCGGGATGGTGGCGGCTTGGCGGCGTGGGACGGCGGGGTGGCGCCGGGCATCGCTCGTCGACTCCGCCCTCGTCCCCTTCGGTCTGATGCTCGGCGCCTTGCCGTCTTTTTGGATAGCCCTCATGCTGCTCTACTTCATCGCCTTCAAATTCGGCTGGTTCCCGATCGGCTATGGCCTAAACCCCGGTGCGGGAATCGCCTCGTGGTCCGGGTTCGTCGACCTGATCCGCCACGCCGCCCTTCCCGCGATCACCTTGGCGTTCATATCGATGGGCATGTGGATCCTCCTCATGCGCAACAACATGCTCACCGTGCTCGGCGACGACTACGTCAAGTTCGCGCGGGCCAAGGGCTTGCGTGATCGCACGGTCGCTTACCACTACGCAGCCCGCAACGCCGTCCTGCCGGTCTTCAACCAGCTCGCCTTGGCCCTCGGCGTCGTCGTCGGCGGTCAAGTCTTCATTGAGATTGTCTTCTCCTACCCAGGGATCGGGTTCATGCTGCTCAATGCAGTGGAGAACGAGGACTATCCCCTGATGCAGGGGATCTTCCTCATCATCACGCTCGCCGTGCTGGTGGCGAGCTTCCTCGCCGACGTCTTGTATATGTTCCTCGACCCCCGCATACGCATGGAATCGGCCAAGTGAACTGGCGAGCCCTCCGGCACAACCGCCGCGCCGTCGCTGGCGCGCTCATCTTCGCCTTGTTCTGCCTGGTTGCTCTGCTGGCGCCGGTGATCGTTCCCTATTCGCCGAGCGACATCAACTTCACCCCGTTGCTCCACCCGAGCGCGAGCCACCTTCTTGGAACCACAGAAAACGGTGAGGACATCCTCTCTCAGTTGATCTGGGGGGCGCGGGCGAGCCTGTTCGTCGGGCTGGTCTCCGGTGTCCTGATCAGCTTGGTGCAGCTAGTGCTGGGGGTTTTCGCCGGCTACGTCGGCGGCGCGTTCGACATGGTGGCGGTGGCGGTTACGAACGTCTTCCTCGTGCTGCCCTCGATCCCGCTGCTCATCATCTTGGCCGCGTACCTGCAAGGCGGGGGCCTCCTCATGCTCATCGCGGTGATCACGATCACCGGCTGGGCATGGGGGGCCAAAGTGCTCCGGTCACAGGCAATTGCCCTGCGCGAGAGGCCCTTCGTCCAGGCGGCCCGGGTCACCGGTGAGAACCGCTCGCACATCGTCTTCGCCCACGTCGTGCCGAACATGCTCGGCATCATGGTCTCGAACTTCTTCGGGGCAACCCTGTACGCCATTTTGGCAGAGGCCGGTCTCGAGTTCATCGGCCTCGGCAATATCAACGACATCACCTGGGGGACCATGCTCTATTGGGCCCAGCAGGGTAGCGCCATCCTGCTTGGGGCGTGGGTGTGGCTCCTTGCGCCGGGGTTCTGCCTTGCTCTATTGGGCACATCTTTGGGGCTGCTCAACTTCGCCGTGGACGAGATCGCCAACCCCCGCTTGAGGAGGGACTGACATGCCACCCCTCCTCGAGATCTCCGACCTCACGATCGGCTACGGGTGGCAGCTGCCACCCTCGGTCGTCGCAGTTCGAGGGGTGAGCCTGACCGTCGCCGGCGGCGAGATCGTCGGGATCGCCGGAGAGTCGGGATGTGGCAAGACCACTCTCGCCCTCGCCGCCAGCGGGCTCCTTGATCCACCTGGGCGGGTGCTCTCGGGTTCGGTGAGCTACCAGGGGACCGACCTCGCCTCCCTCTCAGCAGATGAGCTACGACATCTGCACCTGACGGAGATCTCAATGGTCTTCCAGGCCTCAATGAACGTCTTGAACCCGATCATGCGAATCCGGGACCAATTCCACGACGCCATGGCCGCCCACGGGGTCCACTCGTCGGAGGAGGCGCGCGAGCAGGCCGAGGAGACCTTCGACCTCGTCAAGATCCCCCGCCGGTTCTTCGACGCCTATCCCCACCAGCTGAGCGGCGGAATGCGTCAGCGCGCCGTGATCGCTCTCGCGATCGTGCTGCGGCCGAAGCTGCTCCTTCTCGACGAGCCCACGACAGCCTTGGACGTCGTGGTGCAGCGCTCGATCCTGCAGTCCCTCGACGAGCTGCGTCACGAGCTCGGCTTTGGGATCGTGTTCATCACCCACGACCTCTCGCTCCTCGTCGAGGTCGCCGACCGCATCGCGATCATGTACGCCGGCGCGGTGGTGGAAGAAGCATCCGCTCGAGCGCTCTACGACAAGCCGTGCCATCCTTACACGACCGCTCTGATGAGCTGTTTCCCCCCGCTCGGCGGTCCACACCAGCGGCTCGAGGGCATACCAGGCCAGCCACCCGACCTGCGAAACCCGCCCACAGGGTGCTCCTTCGCGCCTCGTTGTCCTGAGATGATCGCCGGGACCTGCGAGACGGTCGAACCGCCCACCGTGCGGCGTGGTGCCGACCACAGGGTGGTCTGCCACCTCTACGGCGAGAGGGCGGCCGACCATGGTTAGCACCCTCGGCCTGCCAGTGGAGACGAACGAGGGCTCCCGCCCCGCACTCGAGGTGCGCGGACTCACCAAGAACTACTCCGTCGGCCGGATCGGACGCAAGAAGGTCGTGCGTGCGCTCAGCGAGGTGAGCCTTTCTGTTGAGAAGGGCGAGGTTCTCTCGTTGGTGGGTGAGTCCGGCTCGGGCAAGACCACATTCGCGCGAGCGGTCGCTTTCCTCGAGCGGCCGACAGAGGGGGAAGTCTTCGTTGGAGGGCGGGCACTGCCGCGGCGGCCTAACAGGCACCGGCTGCGCGATCACCGCCGACAGGTGCAGATGATCTTCCAGGACCCCTACTCGTCCCTCGACCCGCTCCACTCGGTCCGTTACAGCGTCGCGCGCCCCCTGCGCTCGTTCGGTCTCGTTCCGCGCCACGCCGAACGCGAAGCGGTGGTAGAGCTGCTCGACCAGGTCGACCTCGTGCCGGCCGAGGATTTCCTTTTCCGGTATCCCTATGAGCTCTCCGGCGGCCAGCGCCAGCGGGTCGGCATCGCCCGGGCGCTGGCGGCACAACCCAGCCTCATCCTCGCCGACGAACCGACATCCATGCTCGATGTTTCGATCCGGCTCACGATGATGAACCTGCTCTTGGACCTGCAACGCAGCCGGTCGCTCTCCCTCGTGTTCATCACCCACGACCTCGGCGCGGCCTACTACATGAGCGACCGCATCGCCATCATGTACGCAGGCCGCATCCAAGAGATCGGTCCCGCCTCGGAGGTCATGGGTGAACCCAAGCATCCCTACACCCAGCTCCTGCGCCGAGCCGCGCCGAGCCCCGAGAACGAGCGCCGACAGGGAACGCAATTCGAGGCCAGAGGTGACCCCCCGGACCTGACCGAGCTCCCGCTGGGTTGTCCCTTCGCCCCGCGCTGTCCTTTTATCAAGAGTCGGTGCCGAGAAACGCTTCCCGAACTCAACCAGGTGGGAGCCGCCCACCGTGTCCGATGCGTCTTGTACGACTGAGGCCGCGATGGACTTCAACTCTGTTCGCCGCCACGGGTATCCGTCGGTGGCTTGGGAAGACAAGACAATGACGAGGTTCACATGACGATTCCGGACTCAGAACCCAGCAGTCGCTTCTACTGGGGTGCCGCCACCGCCGCCTACCAGATCGAAGGCTCACCAATGGCCGACGGAGCGGGACGGTGCATCTGGCACGAGTTTTCGCATACCCCGGGCACCACCTACGACGGCCAGACAGGCGACCTTGCCTGCGACCACTACCGCCGCTTCGCGGAAGACATCGAACTCATGCGAAATCTCGGTCTCGGCGCATACCGCTTCTCCATCAGATGGCCTCGGATCCTGCCCGGCGGGGTTGGCAAGACGAACCCGGCCGGGCTTGCCTTTTACGACCGCCTCGTCGACGCGGTGTTGGCCGCCGGCCTCGAGCCCTTCGTGACGCTTTTCCATTGGGACCTCCCGTCCACCCTGCAGCAACGTGGCGGATGGTCCAACCGCGACGTGGCGGACTGGTTCGGCGAGTACGCCTCGGTAGTCGCGACCGCCTTCGGCGACAGGGTCAGATGGTGGACCACCTTGAACGAGCCGTTCGTGGTCGCGGAACAAGGGCACTTGGTCGGAGCACACGCCCCTGGCCTCCGCAACATCTACGCCGCTGGCGATGCGATCCACAATCAATTGCGGGCCCATGTGGCTGGCCGGGCCGCGCTCAAGGCCGCCAACCCAAGATTGTCGGTCGGAATCGCGCTGCATAACGCCGCGGTTTGGCCGGCAAGCGAATCGGAAGCAGACATAACCGCCACCGAGGTGGCACACGCTTGGCACAACTTCCCACTCTTCTTGGAGCCCCTCGTGTACGGGAGGTACCCCCCTGAGCTCGAGCAGCGTCTGCGCCCCTACCTGCCGAGCGGATACGAGGACGACATGGCGGCATTGCTCGTGCCTCCTGACTTTGCCGGGATCAACTACTACGCCGGTTACCGGGTCCGCCACGACGCCACCAAGTGGACGGGATTTGCCGAGTTCAAGGAGCCGGGGGCACCGCGGACGACGATGGATTGGATCATCCGTCCCGAGGGGCTCGGCTTCATCCTCGAGCAGGTGCACGAGCGTTACAAGCTGCCCAGCCTCTTTGTCACCGAGAACGGCGCCTCGTTCGACGACCGCCGCGACGGTCAATTAGTACACGATCCGGAGCGGATCGCCTACCTCGAGGCCCATGTCGACGAGGTACTCCAGGCAATGAAGAAGGGTGTGCCCGTGCAGGGCTACTTTGTGTGGTCGCTGCTCGACAACTTCGAGTGGGCTCTCGGGTACTCCAAGCGCTTCGGCATCGTCTATGTCGATTTCGACACACAAGAGCGCGTCGTCAAAGACAGCGGGCACTGGTATGGCGAACTCGCCCGAAGCGGGCAATTACCCGTCGGTTAGAGCAGCTGCGCTCGTTGCAACTTGCCTTTTCCCACCAACAGCGGGACGCCACCGTTGGAAAGCAGCTCGTCGACGACCAGGGCGGATGCCCCGAGTGCAACAGCATCCTCGCCGAGCCGTCCAAGCTCGATGCTGACGCAGTTGGCTGGGTAGTCGAGGGCTTGTTCTCGCATCACTTCCCGAATTCGGGCGAGCAGGGTGGGACCGAGCTTCAGTCCGAGCCAGCCACCGATCACAATGAGCTCAGGATTGAACAGGTTGGCGAGGTTAGCGGCGGCTACTCCGAAATAGTTCGCCGCCTCCTCGAGGATCCGGGCGGCCGCTCCGCTCGACTCCGCCGACTGGAGGAGCCGGTCTGCCCAGCCCTCCTCGTCGGGGTCGCTGAAGGGGGCTGCTTGTGGGTCCGCCTCTCGCCAGGCAGTAAGGAGTGGCTCTGCCCCTATGTAGGCCTCGAGACACCCGGTGGCTCCGCAGCGGCAGCGTCTTCCGCCCGCCATGATGCAGCTGTGGCCCCACTCCCCCGCGCTCGAGGCTGCGCCCCGGTAAAGAGTTCCGTTGGTGAAAATGGCCGCACCGACCCCTGTGCCCCAAAGGGTGATCACAGCGTGATTTGTGCCGCGGCCGGCACCGAACCACATCTCCACTTGTCCTAGCGCTTTGGCCCCGTTTTCAACGAGTACCGGAGCCCCGATGCGCTCTCGCACCAGGCGTTCGAGGGGCACGTCATACCAACCGATGCTCGGAGCGTGGACCCGTGCGTCGTCGACCCGATGCTCGACGATCCCCGGGACCGCGATGCCCACTCCGAGCAAGCGACAGCCTTCGGCGATGAGCTGAGCTTGCAGCTTCTCGATGGCCTTCACCGTCTCTTCGATGGTCATATCAGCGTCGTGATGCTGTGGGTGCAGGCCTACTTCGGCGACACCGGCGACCCCCAGCATCAAGTCGAAGCCTTCCACCCGGACTCCGGTCTCGCCGATCTCCACGCCGATGACGGCACCGAACTCCGGGTTCACCTGGAGCATGACCCGGGGCCTGCCACCGTCAGACTGCTCGAAACCGACCTCAACAATGAGGCCCTCCTCCAACAGGGCCGCCGTGAGGTTGGTGATGCTGGCGCTGCTCAGACCCGTGAGCTGACCAAGGTCAACTCGGTTGAGGGGTCCTTCGAGGAACAAGGGCCGCAACATGACGCTACGGTTCACACGCCGCAAGTCACCAACTATGGCCTTACCTCTTAAGGTCAACGCACCACGTCCTCGAGACTTTTCTTATATCCTAACTTAAGACTGCACGAGCAGGAGACTATCTCGTATGAGCGCCCACAAACTCCAGCTGCTGTTAACGGCCAGTTTGAAGTCCCCGGTTTTGGCCGAGAATTTGTCTCCACTCCTCGCGCTGTGATCAGGGACTCTTCGCGCCGCCTCCTTTCTCCCGCGTCTCGCTCATCCGAGAACTCTCGCCGGCTGTCAGGACAACGATGGAACGGTGGATGAGTCGGTCGAGGAGGCTCGCCGCGGTGGTGTGCTCGGTGAGGAAGTGCGCCTACTGGTCGAAACCGAAGCACGAGGCGACGCCGAGTGAGCGGCGCTCGTAGGCCACAGCGAGGCTCCCCCGACATCGACGCCGTTGTTGAGGGGTTGGTGAGTACGAGCCAGGAAGTGCCGACCACCGCCCTGTCGAGGACCAGATAGACCTCCGCGGTCGCACCGGCTACGTGCTCGCGGTCTCGTGTCGAACGATGTCGGCGGAGCTGGCAAAGGCGGGAGAAGCGTTGTGGATGCAGCGACTCGGCATGCCACCGTGGAACCAGAGGGATGAGCGGTCGTAACGAGTCCACCATCGATCGGCCACCTCAAGTTGTTACCGTAACGGCCACGAAGATGCGGACACCGAGCCCCTGAGCAAGGGACACCTGCGAGAAAGCGGACCGCCGAGGACTGAAACGAGCGGCCAAGTGATCAGCAGACTTCGGGGGCGATTATTGAGGAGCGGCGGCTCGGCTGCTCCCAGCAGTCGGCACTTCGCGTGGGACAAGGAAGTGGCGGACCGTCCGTCCCAACGAGGCGCTGGCTTCCCTGGCCCCTTCCTGTGCCGTGGGTTTCCTGTCGACGACGCAATAATGCGGCCCATTGAGAGCACGAGGTCGCAGGCCCCGGGTCGGTCACACAGCTTTCGCCAGGTTTTCACGCACCGTGCTCGCCCCAACCCCAAGCCACGTGGTCGTGAGACGTGGTCCACTGAATGGGATCAGGGCCTACCAGTCGGGCTGCCGGGATTTGAACCCGGGACCTCTTGACCCCCAGTCAAGCGCGCTAACCAAACTGCGCCACAGCCCGCCTCGACCCATCGGTTCCAGTCCACCGGCGTCTTCGAGTCGAAGCAGCCACCGAACAATGACCCACGGATGAACCCAGACGGTATCAGTCGGTGTGCACCAAATCCCCTGGGCGATCTTCGGGGCCGCCGTACCTGAATGCCCTGAAGGAGGAGCTCCCCCCGTGAGAACCTGGGTTCTCACCGGAACCACGCCGATCGAGGCCCCTGCGCCACGTCGCACGTCGGACGGGATCGGTCAAGACGCCGCCTCGACGTCCACGTCAGGAACGAGTCTGGCCAGACTCTCGCCGTCGACGCCTCGCCACCCGACGCCGACGGGCTGGCCCGTCTCGCCCGCGACGTCGTCCGCCTCGGAGACAGGGCCTGGGCGGTGACCGGGTCGATGCACGGCGCCCGTTTCGTCCCCGGCACGCCCGAGCTCCAGGGCTGGGACGTGGCGATCGCCGACGCCGCCGGTGAAGGGCCGTGCACCCTCGCCGGCAGGACCGACCGCACCGGCGCTCGGGTCCCCGCCGGGCTCAGCCGGCGCGATCTC
>Ga0326728_10000633_pt1 | contig 135335 bp, 145 predicted proteins | sample MB3enrmetagenome_FD_207602 | JGI IMG/M metagenome (GOLD analysis project Ga0326728, IMG submission 207602) | Lab enriched peat soil microbial communities from McLean, Ithaca, NY, United States - MB31MN | ecosystem: Environmental > Terrestrial > Soil > Wetlands > Peat | place: USA: New York...
ACGTCCACGGCGATGACCCTCCCCGCCTTGAAGACCCTGGATGCAATCTGGACCGCATGGAGCCCGAGCCCTCCCAGGCCGTTCACGAGGACCGTCTCGCCTTCCTTGGCCCTTCCCCTCCGGAGGCCATGGAAAGCGGTCGAAACGGCACAGCCGAGGATTGCAGCCTGGTCGATGGGGAGCGTGGGAGGAATCCTCAGGACGTTGCGTGAGGGCACGCGGGCGAACTCCGCGAAGCCGCCGTCGACATCCTTGCCGATCATCCGGTACTGTTCGCAGTATGTCTCCCGTCCGGAGGCGCAGTAGGCGCACTTTCCGCAGCTGATCACGTAGTGCACGCAGACGCCGTCGCCGGTCTCGACGCCGATCGCCCCCGCGCCCTTCTCGGCGACCGTCCCGGCGAACTCGTGGCCCAGGGTCATGGGCAGCCTGGCCACCGGAGCGACGCCATCCCGGTAGTTGACGTCCGAGTGGCATATCCCGGCCGCCTCCACCTTCACTAGGACGTCGTCGGCTCCGAGCTCCGGAACGGGTACAGAGTCGACGCTCAGGTCACTCCTCGTGGCGTGCAGTCTGGCTGCTTTCATCAGCCTCATCGTTGTCTGCCCGTCGGGTGTTTCCGCCTGTAAACGTTGTCCCGAAGCGGCAGCTGACGAATCCCTCGGTGCAGGATGCCTCCCTGACGCGGAGGTCGGGCTCTCCCGCTGTGCTCGGCTCTCACCCGAGAGGCCACCTTCAGCTCTCGACCTTCCGCAGGAAGCTGATGGTGTCGTTGGCGGTGGACGCCGCTTGCTTCACGCAGTCGGCCAGACCGACACCTCTGTAGGCCGAGCCCGTCAGGAAGACACCCGGGAGGTTGCGCATCGCCTCGTCCAGTGCCGCCAGCCTCTCGAGGTGACCGCGGTAGTACTGTGGCATGGACTTGTCGCAGCGATGGATGCGCTTCACCATCGGCTCGGCCGATATGCCGAGGATCAGGTTGACCTCGTCTTGGGCTATCTGACACAGCTCGTCATCGCTCTTCTTGAGGATCTCCTCGCTTCCGTCCCGCCCCAGATAGCACCTCAGCACGACTCGGTCAGGAGGGGAGTGTTGGGGCCACTTGGAAGAGACCCACGTGCAGGCGGTGATTCGCCTGCCCTCGGACGGTGCCACAATCAATCCTGTCCCGTCAAGCGGATGTGGGAAGCCGGCGCGGTCGTAGATGAGCCCGACCGTAGCCGCAGAGACGTAGGGGATGCTTCCCAGAACGGACGCGGCGGCGGGGCTTAGGCCGCCAATGATTTCGGCCGAGGCGTAGGCGGGTGTAGCGAGGACCACCGCGTCGGCGTGGACGGAGGTCCCGTCCTCGAGAACCACCTCGTATCGCCCTTCGCCGGCAGGGGACGCCTTGAGCGTGACGGCCTTCTTCCCCGTGAGAATCAACGCACTCTTCAGCTTGGAGGCGAGGGTGTCGGTCATGACGCCCATCCCTCCCCTGAGGGCCATGAAAGTCGGCCTGCGGTTGGGGTTCTTTGGGGCTGCCGCAGCGCGTCGCCTGTTCGCAATCGTCCCCAGGATGAGGCTGCGGTGCTCCTTCTCAAGCTGGAGTAGCTGCGGGAAGTTCGTCTCCATGCTCAGCTTGTCCGCATCTCCCGAGTAGATGCCGGCCATGAGGGGCTCGGCTATCCTCTGCAGGGCTTGGTTGCCGAGCCGTCTTCTCACGAAATGGGCAAGCGACTCGTCGCCCTCGTCGCGCCTCCGAGACTTGAAGAGGTCCAGGAGCATCCTAGCCTTGCCGAGCGGGGTGATCAGGTCGGTGGAGAGGAACGGTCTCAGCTTGCTGGGGACCACCGAAGTCAGACCATCGGGGAGCTTCCGAAGCTTCCCTCCACAGTAGACGTAGACGTTTTTCATGGCCGGGTTCGTCCCTATCAGGAGGTCAGAGAGGCCCAGCTTGACGCAGAGGTCCACCGCCTGAGGCTTTGGGGTGAAGAACGAGTCCGGCCCTCCCTCGATCACGCACCTCTCGGCGTTCTCGCTCTCGACCTGACCTCCCAGCCGGCGATCTGCCTCGATGAGCGTAACCTGGACCGGGTCCCCGGACCCCTCCGTGCCTTCTTCCAGGAAGTAGGCTGTGGCCAGGCCCGCAATCCCAGCCCCTACGACTGCCACGGTCTTGCTCATGCGAGTTCTCCTCCAGCGGGGGTGCCTGGAGACATCACACCAGCACCTCACAGCAGGGGCTTAAAGCTGGCGTGGCGATTCTCATTTCGGAGAATGCTATCAATCGTTAAATAAACAACCGAACAGGCCTACTGTGGGCTTCCGATGCAAGCGACAGCCACCGCAAAAGCCGGAGAATCCGCCTCTTCAAGCCACCACGGGGAAGTCGGCTCCCGTACGTCGATACTGCTAATCGGGACCTCATTCAAGACGTCGTCGATAGCGTTCAGGGAGCGAGTCATCCGGACGCTCCAGCGGGACGGCGCGGCACGGGCCAGAGGCAATCCCCACCTCCTGGAGGGATGCCTGCTCGTGACCTGCAACCGGATTGAGTTCTACGTCGCGACCGACGACCCGAACGAGATGGAAGCGCGCGTCTTCTCGGACCTATTCGGTTCCGGGTCAGCCAGGAATTCCTTCTACTTCAAGCACGACAAGGATGCCGTCTCGCACCTCTTCAAGGTGGCGTCCGGCCTTGACTCCCTGGTGGTCGGAGAGGCGCAGATACTCCAGCAGATCAGAGACGCGGGAGCGAAGGCCGAGGCCTCGGGTGAAGCCGGGCCCGTCATCTCCTCGCTCTTTGTCTCGGCTTTCAACGTGGGCCGACGCGTCCGGGATTCCTTGAACATTGCGCCCCATGACGCCTCAGTCAGCTCCTTCGCGCTGGCCTTCGCGATCAAGAAGATTGGGAGGACGCCCCAATCCGTCCTTCTCATTGGGACAGGAAAGGTGGCGAAGCTCGCTGCGACGCAGCTGAAGGGGTCGAAGATCTACCTGATTTCGAGACAGAAGAACGCCCAGGACCGCTTTCCAGACGCCAAGCTCGTCGCACAAAAGGAGCTGAAGCGCGTTGCCCGCGACGTGGACCTGGTAATCTCGGCCACCAGGCGCTCGGGCTACGTGCTGAGGAAGGGCGACCTTCCGGACTCGAGGCCGCTCGTCATGCTTGACCTTGCCTTCCCCCGTAACATCGACCCTGCATTCAAGACGTCGCGCTCGATACAACTCTACGACCTGGACGACCTGGCGGCGCACGCCAGAGCGCCCAACGAAGGAGCAGCGCTGACGGCGGGCGAACAGCTGGTTCAGGACGAGGCTGAAGGTTTCATCCGTCGGCTCGTGGCGAAGAGGCTCTCCCCCACACTTGCGAGCATATACAGGTGGGCCGAAGAGGTTCGCACCACTGAGATGGATGACGCAGTGAAGAAGCTCCCGAACCTCTCCGAGGATGACAGACGCGTGCTGGAGGCCATGAGCAAGAGTCTGGTTGGCAAGCTTCTCGCGCCCCACGCCAACTTTGTGAAAGGAGCCGACTGCGAGAGCGACCAGGCGGAGAAGCTCCGCCTGCTGGAGAACGTGTTCCATCCCGAGGCTGACGGGTAGCTTTGACCAGGCTGAGGGTAGGCGCCCGGGGGAGCAGGCTCTCGCGTGCTCAGACACAGATAGTGGCCGACATGCTGTCGAGCCGCGTCGCCGGTCTCGAGATAGAGATAGTGCCTATCAAGACAAGGGGCGATGGAGTCCCGCCGGAGCGGCGCAACGTGGATGGAAAGACCGCTTTCACGGGGGAGATTGAGGACCTTCTCCTCAGCGGATACGTGGACGCGGCCGTGCACAGCATGAAGGACCTCCCCGTAGAGGCCAGGGACGGCCTGACCATCGGCGCCACTCCGCCGCGGGGCGACCCGCGGGACGCGCTCGTCTCCGCGGGAGGCCAGGACTTCTGGGGGCTGCGCAAGGGGGCCACCCTCGGCACGAGCAGCCTGAGGAGGAGGGCCCAGCTTCTCGCCCTCAGGAGCGATTTATCGGTGGTCGACCTGCACGGGAACGTCGAGACGAGGATACGGAAGATGGGCGAGCTCAACCTGGACGCCGTGGTGCTGGCGGCGTCAGGGCTCGAAAGAATCTCCGAATCCGCCAGAGTCTCCCACCACTTCTCGCTCGAGGAGATTGTCCCCGCCGCGGGCCAGGCCACGCTGGCGGTGCAGGTCAGGAAAGGCGACCCGGAGACCGAGAAGGTGGTCGCAAGCATCGACGACGCCTCCGCGAGGCTCGAGGCGGTCTGCGAAAGAGCGTTCACCAAGAGTGTTGGCGGTGACTGCTTCGTGCCGGTCGGGGCCTGCGCCCGGACGGCAGGCCCTTCACTGACGGTTTCGGGGGTCATCGCGTCGCCGGACGGCAGGGAGCTGGTCAGGAGGACGCTGACCTCGCCTTCCGGCGAAGCAGAGGAGCTCGGAAGGAGGCTTGGCGAAGAGATGCTGAGCCTTGGAGGAGAAAGGATCCTGAGAGGTCTCCTGCCTTGACCGTCAATGCCGCGAAGATTCGCAACGTCGTCATAACGCGCTCCAGGGAGGGTAACGTCCAGCTCGCCAGGGACCTCCGGGACCGCGGGTTCAACCCGATACCGGTGGAGACAATCTCCTTCCTGCCGCCGGAGGACTGGTCTTCCATCGACAGCGGGCTGCGAGACCTCGGTTCCTACGACTGGCTCATGTTCACGTCAGCGACCGGGGTGGAGTACTTCGCTCGGAGGATGGCGGAGCTCTCGCTGGGCGTCCTCTGGAAGGGCCGTCCGAAGGTGGCAGCCGTCGGGAAGGGGACGGCGCAGGCCCTCACGAAGCTGGGGATTACAGTGGGCTTCACGCCCTCGAACTACCTTACCAGCAGGCTCGCCGATGAGCTGCCGGCCGCGCCGGGGGAGAGAGTCCTCGTCCTGCGCGCAGACATTGCAGACCCAGCGATGCCAGAGAGGTTGAGGAAGCGCGAGCTGGACGTGACGGAATTCGCGATCTACCAGACAAAGTACGCGGAGGGCGACATCGAAGCGCAGGTGGAGGCCGCGGACCTAATCGTCTTTGCGAGCCCATCGTCCGTCGAGGGGTTCTGCAGATCCCTGACGCAGAAGCGGCTCACTAGGGCCAGGGAGGTCCGCGCGGCCTGCATCGGGCCAGTCACCGCCGCGGCGGCGAGGGAGCACGGCTTCAAGAGGATCGTCACGCCCAAGTCGCAGACGTTCGACTCGCTGTTGGACGAGATAACGAGGCTGGATTGCGATGTTTGAAGAAGAAGGAGCAGGCGTCAGGCTGAGACGGCTCCGGGTATCGGACTCGATGAGGCGGCTGGTCAACGAGACCGACCTTCAGGCCTCCCGGCTGATTGCCCCAATATTCGTGAGGTACGGTGAGAGGGTCGTGGAACCGGTCGAGGCCATGCCCGGCGTGAACCGCTACTCGGTCGACCAGCTTGCTGGCTACGTCAGTCGGCTCCAGAATGCCGGCATCCGGACCGTCCTCCTCTTCGGGATTCCCGAGTCGAAGGACGAGCAGGGAAGCCAGGCCTACGCCAGCGACGGCCTAGTGCCGAGGGCGATTGCCGAGATTAAGAGGACCGCCCCCTCGGTCCTCGTCGCAGCCGACGTCTGCCTCTGCGAATACACGTCTCATGGACACTGCGGGGTCATCAAGGGCGGCAGGGTTGACAACGACCTGACTCTCCCGCTCCTCGCCAGGGCCGCGGTCGAGTACGCCCGCGCGGGAGCCGACATAGTCGGGCCGAGCGCAATGATGGACAGGCAGGTGGGCGCCATAAGGAGCGCCCTGGACGACTCGGGCCATCAGGAGACGATTGTCATGAGCTACTCCGCCAAGTTCGCTTCGTCGTTCTACGGGCCCTTCAGGGAGGCGGCGGGGTCAACGCCGTCGTTCGGGGACAGGAGGACCTACCAGATGAGCAACGCGAACTCTAGGGAGGCCATGAGGGAGATCGAGGAGGACATCAGGGAGGGGGCGGACGTGGTGATGGTCAAGCCCGCCCTGGCCTACCTGGACATTATCGCCAAGGCAAGGGCCCGGTTCAACCTGCCGCTCGCTGCCTACAATGTCAGCGGAGAGTACTCGATGGTCAAGGCCGCCAGCGGTCACGGATGGCTGGACGAGAGGACGGCCGCGATGGAGGTGCTCACCTCAATCAGGAGGGCCGGCGCCGACATGATAATCACCTACTTCGCGGAACAGGCGGCCAACTGGCTCAAGGAGACGGTCTAGGTGGGGGAGCATTCACAGAGGCCCGGAAAGACCGAAGTCGAGATTCGATACATGAAGTACACCTTCTTCAAGGTCTCCCGCGAGTGGCGGTTCCTCGAGCCGGGCCTCAAGGAGGAGGCCCGCGGGGAGTTCCTCGAGAAGATGAGAGACCAGACCGCCGTCGATCTGTCCTTCTTCTCCCTGGTCGGGATCAGGGGGGACACGGACTTCATGATTCTTGCGACCTCCTCCAGTCTGGACCCCTTCCAGGCCCTAATCTCGGGAGTCCTGGCCACCAGGCTCGGGAGGTACCTGGAGACGCCGTACTCCTACCTTACGATGACGCGGCGCTCGCACTACCTCGGCTCGCACAGGCACGCCGGGCAGGAGGGGACGGGCGAGAGGTCGCCCTCCGGATCGAAGTTCCTCTTCGTCTATCCATTCGTGAAGAAGAGGGAGTGGTACAAGCTCCCCTTCGTCGAGAGGCAGAGGATGATGGCCGAGCACTTCAAGGTGGGACACAAGTATCCCCAGATCAAGATCAACACCGGGTACTCGTTCGGCCTCGACGACCAGGAGTTCGTCCTCTCGTTCGAGGGCGACGAACCCTCCGAGTTCCTCGCGCTGGTCGAGGAGCTGAGGAGCTCGGACGCGAGCATGTACACCCAGCTCGAGACGCCCATCTTCACGTGCAGGCGGGTCGAGCCGAGCAGGATGCTGGAGATGATCGCCTAGATGACCTGGACCGACGCCGTCTCCAGGCAGCTCTACGAGAGAGCGCAAAGGGTCATGGTCGGAGGGGTCAGCAGCCCCGTGCGGTCCTTCAGGTCAGTGGGCGGGACGCCGCTCTTCATGGTCTCCGGCGAAGGATCCAGAATCCGTGACGCCGACGGGAACGAGTACATCGACCATGTCTGCTCGTGGGGGCCGCTGATACTCGGGCACGCACACCCGGCTGTGACCAAGGCGGTCATCGAAGCGGTGAAGCAGGGGACCAGCTTCGGGGCCTCCACTCCCCTGGAGCTGGGGCTCGCCGAGAAGGTCTGTGCCTCGGTCGAGTCCATGGAGAGGGTGAGGTTTGTCAACTCAGGGACCGAGGCCACCATGTCCGCCCTCCGCCTTGCGAGGGCCTTCACCTCGAGGAACAAACTGCTCAAGTTCGACGGATGCTACCACGGGCACGGGGATCCGTTCCTCACCCACGCCGGCTCCGGACTGGCCACGCTGGACCTGCCGAGCTCGGCCGGACTGCCGCAGTACGTCGCCGCGGACACCATCACCGTCCCTTACAACGACGTGGCGACGCTGGAGGCGGCCTTCCTGGACCACGGGAGCGAGATAGCGGCGGCGATAGTCGAGCCCGTGGCAGGCAACATGGGCGTGGTGCCGCCCGAGCCGGGCTTCCTCCAGTCGATCCGGAGACTCTGTACCGAGCACGGATCCCTCCTGATATTCGACGAAGTGATTACAGGTTTCAGGGTCGCCCCCGGCGGAGCCCAGAGCCTCTACGGGGTCAGGCCTGACATCACAACCATCGGCAAGATCATAGGGGGCGGGTTCCCGGTCGGAGCCTACGGTGGACGGCAGGAGATAATGCGCATGCTGGCTCCCGAGGGTCCGGTCTACCAGGCGGGCACCCTCTCGGGCAACCCCGTCTCCATGGCCGCCGGCCTGGCGACCCTCTCGTGCCTGGACGACGGCTCCTACGCGACTCTGGAGCGGCTTTCGTCCCTGCTGGAGCGAGGCCTCTACGACTCTGCGGCTTCGGCGGGCGTCCCGGTCACCATCAACAGAGTCGGCTCGATGGTCGGGCTCTTCTTCGGCTCGAATCGGGTCCGTTCCTTCGCCGACGCAAGGACAACAGACTCCAGGCTCTACGCCAGGTTCCACCGCGCGATGCTCGAGGAGGGGATCTACCTGCCTCCATCGGCCTTCGAGACCCTCTTCGTCTCGACCGCCCACACGGAGAAGGACATCGAACTCACGGTCGAAGCGGCCCGGGTTGCCTTCGGTGTGGTAGCGAAGTGACCCTCGCCAACACGTCGTTCCTCGACGCCTGCAGCCGGAGGGACGCCGACCACACGCCAGTCTGGTTCATGAGGCAGGCCGGGAGGTACCTGCCTAGCTACCAGCGAATCAAGGGCGGCAGGTCGCTGACCGAGCTCGCGAAGGACGCGGAGCTCGCTTCGGAGGCGGCCGTCGATGCCGTCAGGGCGCTGGGCGTGGACGCCGCCATCGTCTTCGCCGACATCATGCTCCCCCTCGAAGGGATGGGCGTCGACTTCAGAATCCAGGAGAACGTCGGTCCCATAGTCTCCAATCCCGTCCGCTCCGCAGACGACGTTGGGGCTCTCGGCGAACTGGAGCCGGAGCACGACATGGCCTACCTTGGCGACGGCATAGCGGCGACCCTGAGGAAGCTCGACGGCTCCGTGCCGCTGATCGGGTTCTCCGGCGCGCCCTTCACTCTGGCGGCCTACATGATAGAGGGAGGACCGAGCCGGGACCTCGAGAGGACCAAGGCCGTGATGTATTTGCATCCCGAGGTCTGGGACGCGCTCATGAGGAAGTTGACCAAGATGGTCGCGGCCTATCTCGGGTACCAGGTCAGGTGCGGCGTGCACGCTGTGCAGGTATTCGACAGCTGGTCCGGGTCGCTGGCCCCCGCCGACTACGAGCGGTACGTCCTTCCCTACACCAGAGAGATCTTCTCCACGATTTCGGGCGTTCCAAGGATACACTTCTGCGCTGACTCGCACTCCCTGGTAGAGGCGTTCCACGCGACCGGAGCCGACGTCCTGAGTGTGGACTGGAGGGTCGGTGTGGCAGAGGTCTGGCAGAGGTGTCCAGGGGGGATGGCCGTCCAGGGGAACCTCGACCCGGCCGCGGCCCTTGCCGGCGGGAGGGAGATGGAGGCGAGGGTCGTCGCCATCCTCGAGGCGGCCCGCGGGAGGAAAGGGCACGTCTTCAGCCTGGGCCACGGAGTGCTGCGGGAGACGGACCCGGAGAACCTGCGCCGCATAGTGAAGATTGTGCACGAGAGGACCGGAGGCGTGCGAGATTGAAGGCTGTGATTCTCATGGCGTACGGGACGCCCCGGACGCTCGAAGAGGTTGAGACCTACTACACCAACATCAGGGGCGGGGTTAAGCCGGCGGAGGCAGACCTTCAGGACCTCGTGGAGAGGTACCGGGCCATCGGAGGCACGTCGCCACTCATTCGCATAACCCAGAGCCTAGGGGAGAAGCTCGGCGAGAGGATTCGCGCCGGGGGCTCCCAGACGCGGGTGTACACGGCGATGAAGCACTCTCCTCCGTTCATAGCAGACGTGATCAGGAAAGCCGCGGATGACGGCGTGGAGCAGGCGCTGGTCATAGCGCTCGCACCCCATTACTCTAGGATGAGCACTGGCTCATACCTCCTCGCGGTCGAGATGACGAACGATTCACTACCCAGGAAGATGACGGTCGACCCGGTGCTTTCGTGGCACGAGCATCCCGCGCTCATAGGGGCCTGGGCGGAGAGAATCAGGAAGGCCTCGGTAGGACTTCCGGAGGACTACTCGCTCATCTTCTCGGCGCACAGCCTGCCAGAGAGCATCCTCGCCAAGGGAGACCCCTACAGGGACCAGCTCCTGGAGACCTCTCGCCTCGTTGCTGCAGCCGTCGGACGCGAGGAGTGGACGTTCGCGTTCCAGAGCGCCAGCCGCACCCGCGAGCCGTGGCTGGGGCCCGACATCTTGGAGCACCTGCAGACCCTCTTCGAGAAGGGACGGCGGAGCTTCCTCGTCGCTCCGGTGGGCTTCGTGTGCGACCACCTCGAGATCCTCTACGACATCGACGTCGAGTGCAGGCAATGGGCGCAGGAGCGCGGGGTCAGGCTCGTGCGCTGCGAGTCCCTGAACGACTCTCCCGAGTTCATCGAGTGCCTGCACTCGCTGGTGACGGAGAAGGGTTACCGGTGAAATGATATGGAATCCCAACAGAACCGCCCAGGCGCAGTCAACGGCGGCGAAAGGCTGAGCAGGCTCTTCGCCGAGAGGCCGGTGCTCGTCTTCTGGGAGACGACGAGGGCCTGCCTGCTCTCGTGCGTCCACTGCAGGGCATCGGCCATCAAGGAGCCCCTTCCCGGTGAGCTGACCCACGAGGAGGGCCTGCGGCTCATCGACCAAGTCGCCTCGTTCGGCAAGCCCGGCCCCACGATGGTCTTCACGGGCGGGGACCCACTGCTGAGGAAGGACCTCCTGGAACTCGTCTCATACGCGGGCAGCGTCGGAGTGCGGTCTGCGGTCTCGCCGGCCGCCACCGAGCTCCTGAGCTACGACGCGCTCAGCCGGCTCAAGGAGGCGGGGGCTACATCGATATCGCTGAGCCTCGACGGCGTGACGGCGGCGACCCACGACTCGATAAGGGGAGAGGTAGGGACCTACAACAGGACCATCCGGGCGATAAGGGATGCCATGGGCATCGGCCTGAATGTCCAGATCAACACGACGGTGATGAAGAGGAACTTCGACGAGATGGCCCAGCTCTTCCACCTGCTGAAGGCCGAGGGGGTCAAGGTCTGGGAGGTCTTCTTCCTAGTGAAAGTAGGCCGAGGCTCGAAGGTCGACGACCTCACGCCGGAGGAGTGCGAGAGCGTCTGCAACTTCCTGTATGATGCATCGTCCTACGGGGTCGTGATAAGGTGCGTCGAGGCACCCTTCATCAGGCGTGTCCTGAGGGAGAGGTTGAAGTCCGCCGACTACTGGAACGACGAGGGCTACCTCAAACTCAGGGCGAGCCTTCTGGAGTCCGAGGGGCAGCCCACCGGTAGCTCCACCCTGAACACTCGTGGCACGCTGGACGGCGACGGCATAATCTTCGTCAGCTACGACGGCATGATCCATCCCGGCGGGCTGGTGCCCGTCTGCATAGGCAACGTCAGGCAGGATAGCCTGGTCGGGGTCTACAGGAACAGCGAACTGCTGAAGGACGTGAGGGCGAGGAAAATGCGCGGCCCATGCGGAGACTGCGAATTCAAGGAGATCTGCGGAGGGAGCAGGGCCAGGGCCTACTCGTTCTACGGTGACCCGCTGTCGTCGGACCCCGCCTGCCTCCACGCGGCGGTCAACCAGTACCGGCGCTAGGCGGCCATGGAGAGCGTAGGCGGGGCAGTCCCGTTCGACGGTGTCTTCTTTACGGGGAATGTGGAGGTGCTGCTTGCCGCCCTGGTCTGAGTGACACGAGACTGCCGACTAGACCCTTGCTCCGTAGATTCGACCCCTTGTTCCCCTACGCCTTTCGCATGTAGGCCCTCAGGGTGAGCGGAGCGAATATGAGCACGACCGCCGTCGACACTATGATCGACAGCCAGAAGTCGTTGCCGATGGTGCCTTGGTTGAAGAGCTGCCGAGTTGCGCTCACTATGTAGGTCAACGGGTTCACGTTGACGAAGTCCCGCAGCCACGAGGGTAGGGTGCTAGTCGGCACGAAGGCGCCTGAGAGGAATCCCAGGGGGAAGAGGATGGACGCTGAGATGCCCTGGACCGTCTGCGCCGTCTTGAGGACCGCGCCGAGGAGCGCGAAAATCCAGCTGATGCACCATGAGCAGAAGACGACGAGGACGCCGCCCAGAACAGCTCCCCCCAGGCTTTCCCAGCGGAATCCTAGGAGATAGCCCATGACGAAACACAGACTCGTGGCGATTGCGTAGCGGACAAGGTCGGCAAGCAGCGGTCCTGTGAGCGGCGCGATTCGGGCAATGGGCATGGACTTGAAACGATAGAACACCCCCTTGTCCATGTCTTCGCGGAGCTGGACTCCCGTCGCCATCGAAGCCGTCAAGGCCGTCTGGGCCAGGATGCCGGGGATGATTATCGGCAGGTAACCGCTCACGCTGCCGGAGATCGCACCGCCGAAGAGATATACGAACATCAGCGTGAACAGGATGGGCTGGATCGTCACGTCGAAGAGCTGCTGCGGCGTCCGGCGAATCATGAGCAGGTTGCGGTAAGCCATGGTCAGCGAGTTGCTGATTGTCATCCGCAGGCTCACGCTGTTCTTGAGCCTGCGCTGAGCGCCGGGGACGATCTGGGCGGTCATGGCGTGACGGCTCCTTTCTCTGCCTGCTTGCCATCGCCGGTCAGCGCCAGGAAGACCTCGTCGAGGGTCGGTTCCTGCATGCTCACGGTGGCGAGCTGAATCTTCGCCTCCCTCAGCGCGAGGAGCAGGTCGGTCACCCGTTCGGGGTCTGCCATCGGCGCCGTGACGAGCGTGGGCTCGGGCAGGGAGGCCTTCACATTGAGCACCGTCTGGGTTATGCGAATCGCATCGGCGGTGTCCTTCTCATCGGCGAGCTGCAGGTGCAGCATCGCTTTTCCGACCGCGGCCTTCAGCTCACGAGGCGTGCCCTCGGCCACCACGCGCCCGTGGTCGACCACAGCTATCCGGTCCGCCAGCTGGTCTGCCTCGTCAAGGTACTGTGTGGTCAGGACAATCGTCGACCCAGAGGAGACGAGTCGTCGGATAGATTCCCACATCTGTATCCTCGTGCGCGGGTCGAGGCCGGTCGTTGGCTCGTCTAGGAAGATTAGCGGCGCCTGTACGATGAGACTTGACGCGAGGTCGAGCTTCCGCCGCATGCCGCCCGAGAACTTGTCGAGCGTCCTCTTGGCGGCGTCCGCCAGCCCGAACTCCTCCAGCAGGTCGGCGGTCCTCTTCCTCGCTTCGGACCTGCTGAGGCCGAGCAGCAGCGCGAAGATTGTCAGGTTCTCGGATGCGGACAGTTTCTCATCGACCGCGGCGCTCTGGCCCGTCAGGCTGATGAGCTGACGGACGACCTGGGTCTCGTGCACCACGTCGTGGCCGAACACCTTGGCTGTCCCGCCGTCAGGCCTGAGAAGCGTGGTCAGCATGTTGATGATGGTCGTCTTGCCGGCGCCGTTGGGCCCCAGCAGTGCGTAGATGCAGCCGCTCGGTATCGACAGGTCAACGCCATCAACGGCGCGGTTGTCCCCGAAGACCTTGACGAGCCCGCGGGCTTCGATGGCAAGGATGTTCTCCTCGGCGCTCGGGTTCGCCACCTGGACTTCTGACTGTTGCGCCATCACGGACCGCTCCTTGATTGCAACGCATCCTTGAGGGCCTCCAGCCTCTTCGCCAGCTTCTCCATCCTGTCCCTGTACTTCGAGAGTCTCGCCCCATCGGTTGTCTGGAGGTCCTCGAGGTACGAGGCGTTGCTCTCCATGACCGTAAGGGCTCTCGATACATCATCACCGTTGCCTGCCTGCTCTCCGTACGCAGTGGTGAGCTCGAACTTCCCATCCTTGTTCTTCGCTATCAGTCCCTCCTTCTCCAGCTGCTCGAGCAGCGGGTAGATCGAGCCGGGGCTCGGCCTGTACCAGCCATGGCTCATCTTCTGTGCCTCGTTCATGATGTCCACTCCGTTCATCGGGTGCTTCTCTAGGAGTTCGATTATCTGGGGCCGCAGGAAGCCGCGCTGCCCGAACTGGATTCGGCGGAGGCGCTCCATGTGGCGGAGGTCCGGATTCCCCCACGGTCCGTGATGTCGTCTTTCTCCGTCTTGACTATCGTCGTCGCTCATTGGTATACCACCAACATCGTATATTCGATATCGGCTACACGATATAGACTATTAAAAGGTTGCGAAGAGCGTGGCCACCGCGGAATCTTAAGGGCGACCTTGGCGGGCGGCCTCACCGGCACCAATCGATTGATATCTGGTGGTACCTTGGCACGTGGCCATGGCGTCAGACCTCCCCAGCGTGACGAAGCCCAGGATTCTGATAATCGGGGCTGGCTTTGGGGGCATGGCCACAGCCGTCCGTCTGAAGAGAGAAATCGCGGCGGAGGTCACCCTCGTCAGCTACCGGAATTTCCACCTCTTCACCCCTCTGCTGTACCAGACCGCGACCGGGCTGGTCGACATGGACCACCTGGCGCAGACGGTGCGGCCTCAGGCGAGGAAGCACGGCTTCCGCTTCTTGGAGGGGGAGGTCACCGCGGTCGACCTGGACGCGAGGAAGGTCCAGACCAGCTCTGGGGAGCTGGCCTACGACTATCTGGTGCTGGCCGTGGGCTCCGTAAACAACGACTTTGGGATAAAGGGAGCGGCCGAGAACACGCTCTCCCTCAAGACGATAAACGACGGGCGGCTGATGCACGACAGGATTGTCGGGGCCATGGAGAGGGCGGCCGTCGAAAGGGACGATGCGACCCGACGCGCACTCCTCTCGTTCGTCGTCATCGGCGCCGGGCCGACGGGAGTCGAGCTGGCAGGGTCGATACGGGACTTCGTCAAGGTGATGGCCAAGGATTACCCGGAGGTGAAAGAACGCCCGAGGGTCGCGATAGTAGAGGCGCTCACCACGGTCCTGCCCGGTCAGACGGACTACGTTGTCCGGAAGGCGTCGGAATCCCTTGCAGCGCGGGGCATAGAGGTTCGAACCTCGTCAAAGGTGGTCGAGGTGAGCGAGCGGGGCGTCCTTCTCCAGGGCGGGGAGCTGATCGAGTCCTCGAACGTATTCTGGACAGCGGGCGTCAAGCCACCCAAGCTCATCGAGTCGCTCAGGGTCGACAAGGAGAGAGGGCGCGTGAAGGTGGACGGCTTCCTCAGGGTCAGCGGACACCCGGAGGTCTTCGCGCTGGGCGACTTCGTCCACTTCTTTGACCCGAGGGTGGGGAGGAGGCTCCCGGAGAACGCGTCGGTCGCGTTCCAGCAGGGCAAGTGGCTCGCCAAGTCACTTCCCGACCTGATCGCGGGAAGAACGGTGGAGCCGTTCGTCTTCCTCGACAGGGGCTTCATGATATCGCTCGGCAGGAACGCCGGGATTGCTGACCTCGGCTGGTTCAAGACGTCGGGCTTCCTCGGCTGGATGCTCTGGAGGGTGGTGCACCTTTCGCTGATTTCGACCTCCCGCAACAGGCTCGGCGTGGTCTTCGACTGGACCTTCGCCTACCTCAACAGGCGCAACGTCGCCCACACGGAGAGCTAGCGCCAGGACCGCTTGACTTGCGGCGGCTAGTTCCTTCTCGAACAGCTCACTGGCCGCGGTTGTCGTCCATCGCCTGGTCATTCAAACGCGCGTGAGGGACTCGTTTCGTTCAATCCTGGCGTCGTTCAGGATGGCCTGCAGGGTTCCCATGTCCAGCTCCGGGTGCAAAAGACGCTGTCTGCAAGGCGGCTTGTTCCGGGGCTAGTGCCTACCGTTGCTTGCAATCATATGCTGGAGTAGATCAGACCGATGTTCAGCGCCACTATGGCAATTGCGACGGCTAGCGCCACAATCGTCATCGAATGTCGGTTCACGTATGGGCCCATTACCTTCCTCCTGGCGGTGTACCAGATCAACGGGATCATGGGGAGGGGAATCAAGACACTGAGGAAGACCTGACTGTAGAAGAGCAGCGCCAGTGGGCTAATCCCCAGGAGGATGCACGTGGTTGTAGGAAAGACGTTGATGCCCCTGGTGATGACTCGCCTCAGGTACGGATTCACCTTAACTCCGAGCAGCCCTGTCATGACTTCCTGCCCCGCCAAGGTTCCGACGACAGACGAGGCAATCCCAGAGGCAAGGAGGGTTATCGCAAAAATCTTGTCCGAGTAGTGACCGAACAAGGGCCCCAGTATTGCGTATGCCTGGCTTATCTGCTGGATGTTTGTGTATCCGAACTTGTAGAACGCCGCGGCGCCCATCACGAGTATCGCTACGTTCACGCACCCGGCAATCGATAGGACGATGATGGTCTCCCAAAGGTGAAGCCTGAGAAACTTCCTCTTCGGGGCGTCGTCGTTCTCCTTGATTGCCCACCTGCCCATCTTCGCCGAGGTCAGCGAGGAGTGAAGCCAGAGAACGTGGGGCATGACCGTGGCGCCGACTATCCCGACGACGACGAGGAGGGTGGCGCTGGAAATCGATGGCGAGACCGAGTGAATGGCTATCTGCTGGACGTTCGGGCCGACGAGCAGAAGCTCGTAGAGGAAGCCTATGGCTATCAGCGATACGAAGACCATGAAGAAGTACTCTATCACACGGAAGCGATTGCTTGTCAGCGCAAGCAGGATGATGACATCCAGAGCTCCGAAGATGCTAGCATAGAGAAGTGGAACCCCGAAGAGGATATTCAGCGCTATGACCGTTCCCAGGTACTCGGCCAGGTCGGTCGCAGCTATGGCGATCTCGGCCGCGAGCCAGTATGGGATTATTCGGGACCTGGTCCTCAGCGAACCCTTGATTAGCTGCGGAAGGCCGGTCCCCGTGGCAATCCCCAGCTTTCCCGAGAGGTACTGGAGAATCATTGCGAAGACGCTGGCCATCCAGACAGCCCAGATCAAATCGTAGTTGAACTGCGACCCCCCGGCGATATCCGTCCCGAAGTTCCCGGGGTCGATGTAGGCCAAGCTCACTATCAGAGTCGGGCCCAGGTACGTGAAGAAGTCACGGAGTGAGATGTGCGGGTTGTTCCTCTGACGCTCGGTCACCTCTGGCGCCTGCATCTGTTCCGGAGGCGTGAGGCTGCTATCGGAACTTCCGCTCATGGACAAGTTGCGTTGACGGAACGCACGGTATTTAAACTTAGACATATCTAATATTGCTTGACGGCTCGAAACTTTGTTGGTATTGCATAATGTTTTTATGACGTCTACACCATTGAGCGTCCGGAGACGCTTTGGCGAGAACGACGCAACTCGGGCGCGAAACGCCCAGGGCGGAAGACTACCTGGAAGCAATCTACCACCTGGTTCAGGACAAGGGCTATGCCGGCACGGTCGACATAGCAGAGAAGCTCCAGGTCGGCGCGCCGAGCGTATCCAACATGGTGAAGAACCTGGCGACCGGGGGATACCTAGCGTACGAACCCTACCGTGGTATGAAACTTACAGAGAAGGGCGAGAGGGTGGCAAAGTCAGTGGTCTCGAGACACGAGATACTCATGGAGTTCTTGACCATGATAGGGGTCGACGAAGCTACCGCATACAGCGACGCCGAGGGAATCGAACACCACCTCCACCCGGAAACGACACTCGCACTGGAGAGATTGACGGCCACCTTCCGCAAGAACCATCGATTACTCAAGGCCGTTCGAGAATACATAGAAACCGAATAGTCGCCCGTGAACAATCGCGGTAGTCTCTGAGGCGGGGTTCTTCGATTGGATTCAGCTTAAAAGAGGGCAACGGGAACAGAGAAGTGACCTTGAGTCTCGGTGATGCTTGCCCTGCCGCATGCGGATGCACCGAGAAGTACTGCGCAGACTGTCAAACGCCTGCTGAGTGCTCCAACTGTTCTTCGTGTTGCTGTACCCCGGCTCATATCTCGTGGAGGCGGATGAGGATAGGGGTGGGCATACAGGTCGAGTATCTCAGCTCGACGTGGATGATCATCGAGGCCCTAGGTTCAGTGGGATTCGGCCTGATGGCGGGAAGTTTCGCCTTGTTGGCCTTCGGAGGCGACAGTCTGGTGGAGCTGATCTCAGGCTTTGCGGTCCTTGGCCATCTTCGCAGGGATCTGGCCGGCTCCGAGATTCAGTCAGGCCGAACCGAATCTTTGACCGTCGGGTTGCTCTTTGCTCTGATTCCGGTCATCGGCCTCGGCGCCGGCTATTCGTATGCGTCGGGGCTGAGACCTGAGGGCTCTCCTCTGGGAATCGCCATTGCGATTGGGGCGGTCATCGTCATGCCCTATCTCTGGTGGCAGAAGAGGAAGATTGGCGAGGAGACGAGGAGTCTGCCCCTCTCGATCGACGCCGTAGAGTCGATTACCTGCCTCTTCATGTCGGTTTCTCTGCTCGGAGGTCTTCTAGCCGAGTACTTCTTCGGGCTCTGGTGGGCCGATTACCTAGCCACCGGCGTAATACTAGCATTCGTGGCAAGAGAAGCCTTCGAGTCATACAACGAGCTGCGAGAATAAGAGCAAGCTGAGGGAATCGTACAGAATCATGGGGCGCGCGCTGAATCATGCGTATCGGGAGAGCGCGCCGAAGAATAATCCGCCGGAGGCTCTGGTTTGAAGTTCTTGACCTGAAGGTCATCGGCGCTGGCTTCCCTTCCCTACAAGTGATTACCCCGATTACCAACTCAAGTTGACCTGGAAAGTCCTAGGCAGCATGGCGGCCGCAGATTTCGCAGTCTCGGCATTGCTGGTCCTTTCCCTCCTCCTGAGATGAGTCTTCGAACTCTAGCCTCCCTCAGGGCGCAAAGTCGAAGGAATCCAGCACTCTTCCTAGCGGCGGCGAACCGACCCCTGCGACTCCGTCCCTAAGGTCAGTAAGTCCCGGCTGGAAACGCAAGAACGCTGATCTTTTCCACAGTCTCCGCATATCAGTAGCGGAGGGCCGCCCTGTTCGGCGCCGTTCTCCTACCGTCCTGCCCTCATCGACCCTGTAGCCTCCTTGAATCGACGATCCAGCGTGCTTGGCTCCGGCGCTGGCATACACATGGTGACGGTTCTCCTTCCTCTTGTTCTTTCATCCTGCTCTCTTTCAGCCTCGCTCATGCGCTATTAGTCTCCAGGTGCAAACCTCTTGGCAAACATCTCCCTGGCGCTGTCGTTTGAATCTTGCAGTGAAGCTACAGTTTCTTCCGGATGCGCCTCATGCGTGTCTTGACGGTAGCCTTCGCCTAACCAGTCGTCTTCGCCGCCTTCCGCTCCATCTGGACGGTTTCTCTGGTTCTGTTCCAGCCAGTCGACAGCTTGCGGGAATTCCTCCGATTGATCGGAATGTCGTTCATCTCGCAGGTGAGCTTCAGCGGCTTGTGGGATGTCGATATGATGCTAGCTTGTCGGGCATCGGGGTTTGGGCGTCGGTTCTATAGAGTATACTTGCAGTTGGGGCACAGCCACCTCAGGATGTCGCCCTTATCGTCCGTGATCTTCTTCATGAATGCGCGACGACATTGAGGGCAGAGGACCTCCGGGTTCTCAGGCTTCTCACGCGATTTCAACGCTGCGACCAACCGCCTCTTGCCGAGCTCCCGAGTCAGGTCGTCAAGAGAAACCCAGCCAAGGAAGTCCTCGTCCTCGAAGACACCAAGCCTTGAGATATTGTGCGTTAGGAGCTTTCTTGCCGCTTCCCTCGTTGATGCGTCCGGACTGATTCGATAGAATGGACCCATGACCTGACTTACTTTCACCTCCTCTGGCTTCTTGTTCAGGGCAAAGAAATCCCATAGCAACCGCCTCGTGGTGAGTAGACCTACGACTTTGCCATCCTCGCCGACCACTGCGACACCGGTCGACTTCGCATTGTTCATCGTCTCCGCGGCCACCAGCACCGAGGCCGAACTCTTTACGCGCGGAACGTCCGTCGTCATGATGTCTTTCACTCGCTTCAATCTTCTCCAGCCCTCCGCATCACTGCTTCCCGCTATTCTCGCATAAAGCCATTTGGAGGGCACTATGCTTGGCGCTGGCCGGCGCACGCTAGAGACCGGCAAGTCTACCGCAGACTAGACACACCAAAACAGAAGGGGGAAACTCCCGCCGCCAGAACAGGACCAGGAAGAGAGATGATCCAGTCTACGAAGTCGCTTGTGCGCTGAACGTCCTTACACCAGAGGACCAGTCTGAAGTCATCATCGCAGATTTGTTATACACCACGATCACCTACTGAGCAGCTCGCAGCTTCCAGTGGCTCATCCCGAGCCAATTCATCGTGCCTGGATGCCCGGGTCTCCGATAGTAAGAGCCCGAGTAAGAAAATCACTGCGCCTGAGCGCAAGATGAAAGTCCACGGGGGGTCGTCTCGGTCCTGGATGATTAGGTGCTCAAATGGATTCGACCCTGACCCAAGCCAGTGTCTTGACTAGGTAGACCACGAGGTAACCAATGGAGGTGAACAAAAGAGCGACGAAGATGACTCTTTGCGAGAAGTCGAAGGAAGCTGTAAGGAGGTCGATACTCGAGTACCCGACGTACTCCAGGAACACGAACCGCACCCCGAATCCAGTCAGACTGAGGACCAGGAAGTTCCTCGCGCTCATCTTCAGCGTCCCGGCTGCCAATGACGCGACGCTATAGAAGAACGGGATGAAGGTGCATGTGAAGATTGAGAACCTGCCGTGTTCGATGAGCCAGTCATCCGCCACCCTGATGTCATTCTCCGTGATTCGGACATATGACAGTACCTTCAGCAGAAGGGGCCTGCCGGCGAATCGGCCCGCGGCGTACTCTATCGGGAGTGTGGCCGCGACCATGCAGACGAGGAAGGTTATGTACGGGTTGAACACTCCAACCGACGACAGATAGCCATAGACCGGGACTAAGAAGTAGTCTGGGATGGGCGACACGAAGATACCTAGGAACATGCCGAGATAGCCTGCCACCAGAAGCGACGGGGGGACTCCTCCGTGGGAGATGCCGTAGGAAGAGGTAGTATTCAGCCGGAGGTACGCGTTGAGCAGCGCTAGAAGACAGAGAGAAATGGTAAGAATCGAGACCACAAAGAGGTAGTGCCAATTCTTGTGAAGCCTTGGTCGTGGGGTCTGGTCCTGACTAGCCGACGAACTAGCTGCAGGCAATTACATCTCCGGCCTGCAGGCCGCTCTTAAAGGCGTGGGAACGGATTGCCGTTAATTCGGCTTGTGAAGGCTGCCCCTGCGGAGAACTCTCATCGCTTGGTCTCCCTCGCGAGCGCAAATCCACGCTCTCAGACCTTTCGCTCCTGAGAGAATCGTGTGAGTTGATCGGTCGATTCAGGTGAGCAGCTTTTAGCCCTTCTGCAAAGGGCGCCTGAGCCCCGCTGACCGGCCCCGAAAAGGGCAGCTTACTCCTTGTCTATGGACTCTGCGGGGTTCGGCGGCTCCGGCGCGAGGCCACGCGCCCGCGCCCCAAAGTGCAATTACTCCCCGAGTCTGCCTCTCTGGCCCTTGCTGTATCGCTCGGCCCGGCGCAGCGTCCTGTTGATGTCTCCCCGCTCCGCCTTTCCTTCGACGTGCAGCCTCTGGCGAGCGAGGCCCTTTGCCGGGATGACTCTTGCTGGCGCGGCGACCACCTCGTACAGCGACCCCGGACTGCCCAGTCCGTCAGCGTGGGCGAGACAGAGCGCCACTCTCATCGGCCTTCCTCCCTCCCTTGGTCTGATCGTCACGACGTCACGCGCCGTTTCACTAGGCTTGCCCTCTTCCTTGCAGAGGAAGCAGTATCTTTCGCTCACTCCGGCCCCACTGCGGGCTCTGGGCGCGACTTTGTCAACCATTTGCTATCGAACCAAGCTGCCGAACCCTGCTAAAATAGGTATTGGACTTGAGTGGAGCAGGGTGCCCCAAGCGAGACTCCACCCACAGGGTATCCTCTGAAACCTCGCTCCTTGTCGACGAAATCTGTCAAGCACAATCCGGATGCACCGGCAGTACGGGATTGATCCGAGGATGGTTGCCTTTATCTACCGCCGGAAAGGTTTTGTGATATGATGAAAGCGAAGACGCGACCCTTCACGGTAGCAATCGAGCGAGGAGAGGACGGCTACTATGTGGCGAGCGTCGTTGAACTTCCGGGCTGTCACACCCAGGCAAAGACTCTCAGAGAACTGAACAAGCGCGTGAAGGAGGCCATCGAGCTCAATCTCGAGGCAAGGGGCGGCGATTTTTCCGTCCCTGAGCTTGTCGCCGTGAAGAAGGTAAATGTTTGAACGGGAATCGCAAGCAACTTCATCCGGCCAAGGCAAAAGATCTGCTGAAAGCGCTTTCCCGTCTGGGATTCACCGCAAGGCAGGCAAAGGGTTCACACGTCTTCTTCAAGCACCCGGACGGTCGCACCACTACGGTCCCCGTCCATTCCCGGGAGGAGATTGACAGGGTACTTCTGCGGAAGATTGCTGCCGATGTCAGCCTCGAGCCGGAAGAGCTGATGCATCTAGTTGACGAGGGCTAATGAGTCGCAGCGTGGACGCATTCTGACCGCCGCGGCAAAGCTTCGAATCAGTGAGTTCTGGGCGCCTACTCCTCGATGAACTCGGTGGGGTTCGGCATCGAGCCGTCTAACCCTAGGTCAGAAACGAGCGAACATCCTGCGGTGGTAGTTGTAGAGGACAAGGAACGGTCTGTCCTTGACCTCGACGATGCTGAGCGACGCGGGATCCGGATGGAAGACGTAGTACTTCTCCTCGCCGACCCTTCTTTCGACCACGCTTTCTAGCATGGCAGTTATCACGTCGCCGTGGGAGACCAGTATCACGTTCCCCTTGGCCCTCTTCCTGACTATCTCGACGGCCTTTCGCGTCCTCTCCAGGAGGTCCTGGTTCGTCTCTGAGAAGGCTTCGGGGCTGGTCAGAATGTGATGCCTCCCCTTCTTGCCGACGAACTCGGGCTTGAGTTTCGCTTCCGTCAATTCCTCCAGGGTCTTCACCTTCAAACCGTGCGGGCGAGCCAGGATCCTTGCGGTCTCGACTGCGCGGAACACCGGACTGCTGTAGACCGCATCGACCTTTGACTTCGAAAGGGTCTTGGCTATGAATGAGGCTCCTTTCACGCCCCTCTTCGTCAGGGGATAATCGAGCGGGCCTGCATCTATCCCCTTTCTGTTTGCCTCGGTTTCTCCGTGTCTGACCACGAAAAGATAGTCGACGGCCAATGCTTTTCCGACTCCCTTGCGAAGCCTGGTTACTTAAGCTCCCACGAAGACTCCTCCAGAGTCAGCGGCGCTTCGGCCATCGAGAAGAGGAGACCGACGATTGCCAAATCTGCCTTGCGGGCCAGTTCCTTCCCGGCGCAGGAAGGATGAAACCTCGGCAACCGGTGGTCCGATGGCAGACTCTCTGGGACCGGCTCGGCAACACCTATGTAGCGGGAGCACGCAAATATCCAGGAGTCTTACTTGGCGATAGTAGTCGTCTCAGACCAACATCTTGGAATCGAGACCGCCGACAAGGCGGCTTTTCTCCGCTTCCTCAGCCAGCTCGAGTCCGACGCCACCGTGACGGACCTGGTCCTGCTCGGAGACGTCGTGGACATGTGGAGAAGGGATGCCTCGGGCGTCTTCCTCGAGAACAAGGACGTCGTTGACCAGATCATCCTCCTGCAGAAGAAGATGCGCGTGTACTACGTCGCGGGGAACCATGACTTTCACGTCCTCAAGCTGCAGGGCCGAGGATACCCGGTAACCTTCCTGAAGGACCTCACCCTCCGGCAGGACGGCGTGACCTGCAAGTTCCTCCACGGCTGGGAGTTCGACGAGATGCAGAGAGAGCACTTCATGGAATCTCTCTGCCACGCCATGTCCGACGAGAAGGGCGACCGCGACACCCACATCTGGGCGGCGCTGACCCGCGACAAGGGCGACCTGGAGTACGTCCTCTTCTCGCTCGTGAGTAGGCGCAGAGTCCGGCGAATGACCGAGATGCTGCAGCTCGACCCCCAGGAGAGGCTCAAGGAATCCCTGGGCAAGGTCGAGAAGAGGGCCTGCGCAGCGGTCCAGCCTGGCGAGGTTCTCATCTTCGGGCACACTCACAGGCCGTTTGTGAACGAGGCAGGGAACGTCGCAAACACGGGCTCGTGGATCACCACTGCCCCCATTCACAACACCTACGTTAGGCTGGAGGGCGGCAAACCAAGGCTCTTCGTGTTCGAAGGAGAAGAGATCAAGGAGCGAGAAGACCCCCGATAGGCCCGCAAACCTTCCCGATCGGGTTGATCGCCCACGGAGTCTCGCATTCGGACAGGAAGCGTGAGAGAACCGGGCTGCGGCGCTGGTCCAACTGGTGACAGACACCTTCAGCGTCGTGAGATAACTACACCCAACTTAAGTAGAAGGAGCTTCAGAAGAACACGACATCTCAATGAGTACCATGGAACAAGACGTGAGGACGACGGTGGACGAGCTCCTGAAGGCTATTTCGACGAAAAATGTGATTGCAGAGCCGATGGAGGTTGGCGACAACGTGCTGATCACGATCGCGAGGGTCGGCCTCGGTTTTGGCACGGGGGCGGGTCAGGGCACAGGGGACAGGGGCGTTTCAGGCAATGGTAGAGGGGCAGGAGGAGCGGCCGGCGTCAGCCCGGTGGCCCTGATCATTGTGCACAAGTCGTTGAAGGGACCGGAGGGAGTGGAAGTCAAGTCACTCGCACCCCCGAGCTACGTTGGAAAGGCAATCGGCGAAATCGCGACGTCTCTGATGGGCCATCTCGCTGAATCAAAGCCCAAGACCGAGAAGAAAGAGTAACTCGAGCCGAGAGAGGGTCGGTCGCCCTTGCTCCTAGAGTTGCTGGCGATCGTCCTCCTATCTTTCGCTGTCTTGATCCTCGCTCTGCTGCTAGTTCCGTTTCAGCTCTTCGTCGAAGGCAGCATGACCGGTTCTTCTGCGAAGGGCAACATCCGAATCCGGTGGCTCGGGTTGACAGTCTGGCGAACCAAACCCAAGAAACCGACAAAGTCAGAAGAGGCGAGACAAACTAAGGAAGAGGAAGCAGGGAAGGAGTATGACGCTACCCGTCTTCTGCGGATACTCACGCTGGTGCGAGATTCTCGCTCGGCCCTCGCGATTCTCGCAGGCTCCATTCGGAAGGCCGTGGCAATCCGTAGGGTCTCCGCCGATGTCGTCTTTGGGCTCGGAGACCCAGCCGAGACGGCTCTCCTCGCAGGCTACCTTTGGTCGCTCGCTTGGATTCCAAACCTGTCACCGAGGATCTCGTTCTCCATGCGCCCCGACTTGGAGAGGATCCGGCTCGAGGGTTCAGTCTCGGCGCAAACAAGCGTGAGGCTGTTTCCCCTGGTTTCGGGTTTCCTGAGAGCCCACACCCGGAAGTCTTTCCGAAAGCTGCTCAAAGAGGTCAGAAGCTAGTTGGCGGACCTACGTGTGGAGAGGAGAATGCAAGCCGATGCGTCAATCACGGTTGGGAACAGGATCTTCTACATCATAAGCGAGGTCATCAGCGTTGAAGCGCTCAGCGGGAAGATGCACGGGATGATGGTCTCTCCGGCCGCCCTGCTGGTGCAGGAGGAAGAGCGCCTCTATTCGATCTCCCTTGGCGGCGAGGAGATGGACGTAGAAGAGATACTTCGCCTCGTACCATCACTGAGGGAGAAGGTTCGAAGGGTTTCAATTGCCCCCGGACCAAGCAAGATTTGAACCTGACGGGTAAGCGCGGCTTACTCCCTACCGATGAACTCTGCAGCCGCCGGTGGCTCGGCAGTACCGAACCCGCCCTAGGCCTTGCGCTCTTCCTTTTCGGCCTTCTCGGCGTCCTTCTTCGTCTTGTGGACGGTCCCGTCCTGATGGTGAGGCGGCGAGTAGATCGTGTAGAGCTTCGACTTCCCCTTTGCCGCGTTGACCACGTTGTGCCAGGTCCCGGCGGGCACGATGACGGCGTCGCCGTTCTTGGCGACATAGGTCTCCTTCCCGTTGTCGAGAACGAACTTGAGCTTCCCCTTCTCCACCCGGAAGAACTGGTCCGAGTCCTGGTGCACCTCGTTGCCAATCTCCTCTCCCTCCCTCAGGCACATCACCACGAGCTGCGCGTGCTTCCCCGTGTACAGGACCTGCCTGAAGTACTTGTTCTTCAGCGTCTGCTTCTCGATCGATACGGAATATCCCTTCATGTTGCCTTTCCACTCTCTGTTCCGCGCGAGGCCCTCCTCCTATTAAGGAAACCCTTGACCGCTGTCTGCTCGCGGTCGATGAACTCTGCGGGCGTCGGCGAATCCTGCGAGATGCTGCTCAGGGCGATGAGAGGGGCACTAGGGGATGCACGCAGGGCTGTGGCGTCTTCATCCTCTCCTGGTCCCGGAGGCTCCTGTCAGGTCTGGGGGTTGTCGTCCAGAGTGATCACTATCTTTCCTCGGGCATGCCCTTCTTCGACGTACCGCACCGCTTCGGCAGCCTGACCCAGGGAGTAGCGCCTTTCGATGACAGGCACCACTCTGCCGGCTTCAAGAAGCTCCTTCATGAAGGCCAGGTCCTTCTGGTTTCGTTTCGCCACGAAGCCTCTCATCTTCCTGCTCCCGGTCATCGAGAGCAGCGGTCCCAGGAGCATGACCTGGAACAGCTGAGCCATGGAGCCTGCCGCATTGACATAGGTCCCTCCTGGACTCAGCGAACGCCTGTAGGCCAGGATTGAGTGATATCCGTTGGCGGCAAGAATCAGGTCATAGCGCTGCCCGCTCTTGGTGAAGTCCTCTCTGGTGTAGTCGATGACCTTGTCCGCGCCGATCGTCCGCGCCTTGTCCAGATTCTTCGTGCTGCAGACGGCGGTCACCTCCGCCCCGAACGACTTCGCAATCTGCACCGCGAACGTGCCGACACCACCGGAGGCGCCGTTGATCAGTACCTTCTGCCCTCGCTGAATCTGTCCTCTGTCGCGGAGAGCCTGCAGGGCGGTGATTGCCGCCATGGGCACGGCCGCCGCCTCCTCGAACGATAGATTGGCCGGTTTCGACGCCAGTGCTGTCTCAGGAGCGCACACGTACTCGGCAAAGCCGCCCGACACGGTCCCGAACACCTCGTCACCCGGCCCGAACTGCTTGACCTCTCTACCGACCTCCTCGACGCGCCCCGCCATGTCGGCTCCGAGTATCCTGTTCTTCGGCCTCAGGAACCCAACGCCCATCAGGCGCACCAGGAATGGCTTGGCCCTCATCATGTGCCAGTCGTAGGCATTGACGGATGCCGCGTGAACCCTTACCAGTACCTCATCGTCCTTGGGAACAGGTCTCTCTATCTCCTCAAGGTGCAGGACATCGGGAGGCCCGTACCTCGTGTACACGATTGCCTTCATCTGGGCATCCTTCTCCGCTTGCCGGACTGCGGCCATATTCATTTGAACCTGCCCATTTCCCTCTGAGGGTCCCCGGAGGTTACGGCTTCGAGGTTCGGCTCGGCTGAAGTCCGGCAGGTCATCTGTCCCAGGCAGACTGGCGAATGGTCCCCTATCTTGAACGTGAACGTTGGCGGGCCCGGCAGGGCCAGGACGTGAACGGGCTCTGAGGGTGAATTTTCTGCCGAGGGAAGTGAGCAGCCCAAGCAGACCCTGCTGTGCCATATCCAGATTCATCCGCTCCAGAACGGCTTTATCTCTCGGCTCGACTGAATGGAAGCCCCTATCCTAGGGCCAAAGGAGACTCGCTAACTCTCTATCCATTTGAATCCACCATCCTCGTATACCTCTTTCTTCCGTATGTGGCCTTCGTGTACGAAGCGACGTGCTACTTCATCGAGCGCCGAGAACACTTCGGGATGGGCCTTGCCAGCCACCGCCACAATCACGAGTGTGTCTCCGACCTGGAAACTTCCCTCGAAAAGATAGATGACAGCGAATTGTACGCCGAACTTCTTCTTCGCCTCTTCACATATCTGACGAAGGGCAATGCCAGAGGACTCATGGTCCGCCTCTATTACGAACTCCTTGATCCTCCTGCCACCGAGCTCCGGGGGCCTAACCAGCCCCACATAGGTAATTATGGCCCGAGAATTGTCTCTTGAATTCTTGAGAATGGCCCTCATGATGCCCTCATAGTCCAGCGCATCCTTCATGTAGATGCCCGAGGCTGGAAGCTTGGGCTTCCTTTCTTGACCTCTTGGCACGAGGCTGGAATGTTCCCACGAGCCTTTGATATAGATTCTCTCGGACCTCTACCGCCCAGACACGGCTTGAGGTAGAACCGCTCTCTAAGGCGCTGAGAAATGGTCTCTCGACCATGCTGGCTTCGTCGTCAAGAGGCAGTCTGGCAGTCACATCATTCTCGAGCACCCCGGCGGACGGTGGACCGTCGTCCCCCGCCACGAGCCGACCAAGCTTGCGACCCTGAAGAGCGTCATAGAAGATGCGGGACTGACAGCGGAGGAGTTCCTCGCGCTTCTGTAGCCTGTCCCCACTCCTCATCGATGTGCTCCTGCCAGGCCAACGAGCCGGCCGCACGCAGTGAAAGGTGAACTGGGGTCCGTTCCCACCCTCACACTGCGAAGAGCAGGAGAAGGACGAGCTGGTAGACCGTGACGATTCCTCCGAACAACAGGAAGTACCACAGGACCACCAGATACTTCTGCCTCCTTGTGAGCCTGCGCGGAGGCCAGACAAGGAGCCCGTACTTCCACCACGGGTAGGAGATCGGCGGTGAAAGGTATGGCGCGTAGGGCGTGGCGCCCATGGTGCCGCCCGACGTGCTCACCAACGGGACTGGGCCATGCTTGTGGTGCGTCCCGCAGCGCTGGAGGTGCCTCTCGTAGTGCTCCTCGCTGATCTCCAGGTGGCACCTGGGGCAGATGGGCAGGTCAGGACACCCCACGGCGGAAGGGAAGCGTCCGTCCCATCCGCTACGACTACTCCTTGTCGATGAACTCTGCGGGCGTCGGTGGCTCCGGAGAGAGGCCCTTCCTCTTCCTTATCTCCAGGACCAGCGGCAGGAGCATGTTGGTCGGGACCGACTGCCAGAGCTTGAAGTTGGTGTTCCAGGTGGCCTTGCCCGCCGTCGCTCCCCTCATGACCTGCGAGAGGTCGAAGGTCTCGGCCGCCGGGATCTCTCCCTGGATGATTGTCACGACCTCCCTCTGCTCGACGTTGATGAGCTTGCCCCGCTTGGAGCTGATGACGCCCGTGATGGCGCCTATGAGGTCCCCCGGCCCCTTCACCTCTATGCCCAGTATGGGCTCCAGCAGCGTCGGGTTCGCCGTCAGCATCGCCCCGAGTATCGCCCTCCTCGTCGCCGGCATCAGCTGGGCGTAGGTCCTGTGGGCCGGGTCCTCGTGCGGGACATAGTGCGTGAGCGTCACCTTGAGGCCCCTGCAGATCTCGTAGGCCAGCGGCCCGTTCTGCATGATGTCCTCGAAGCCCGCCCGGATGGAGTCCATGGACTCCTGGAGGTATTGGACGCCCTTGGTCTCCTCGGTGAGCATGTTGCCCTTGGGGTCTATGGTCACGACCGACTTGGCTTCGTCCGAGGACCAGCCGTTGTCCCTCAGGGTCTTCTGGATGCCCTTCTTGTCGGTCATCTCGTTGAGCGACCCGTTCCTGATGAGCTCGACGATATGCGGGTCGAGCGGCTCGACCTTGATGAATATCTTGTTGTGCCTGTTCGGGGAGCGCGACATCACCGGGCCCGCCGTGCCCCGGACCGTCTCCCTGTAGTTGATGATGGGCGGCGAGGTGATTATCTCGAGCCCCTGCTGCTGGAGCATGGTGGTAGCTATCTCCAGGTGGAGCACGCCCATGCCGGCCATCAGCGTCTCGCCGGACTCCTGGTTGATGGTGATAATGAGGTTCGGGTCCTCGATGTTGAGCTTGCGCATCGCCTCGACGAGCTTGGGGAGGTCCCTCGGGTGCTTGGCCTCGACCGCCGTCGTCACGACCGGCTCGGAGACGTAGTGGATTGACTCGAAGGGTACGACGTCCTTGAGGTTGGAGATGGTCTCGCCAGAGCGGATGTCGAGCCCCAGGAGCGCCGGGATGTTACCCGCCGGGAGCGAGTCGACGATCTCCCTCTGGAAGCCCATGAAGAGCTGGACCGACTGTATCTTGCCCTCCTTCTTGGAGTTGAGCAGGTAGACCGGGTCGCCGTTGGAGACCGAGCCCGAGAAGAGCCTGCCGACGCCCACTAGCCCAGCGGCCGGGTCGACGACGACATTGGTGACCATCATGACCATCGGGCCGTTCTCGTCGCACGCCAGGAGCGACTTGCCCACGTCGCTGTTGAGATCGCCCTGCCAAATCTTGGGGATACGATAGGCCTGCGCCACGTTGGGGGGCGGGTGGTGCTTGACGACCATGCTCAGGAGCGCCTCGTGGAGCGGGAGCTTCTTGCCGAGCTCCTCCGGGCCCGTGGTAGTGTAGGCCTCGATGATGTCCTTGAACGACATGCCGACCCGCTTCGCCATGACAGCGTTGAAGCCCCACTTGTCCTTGGACGAGCCGAAGGCCACCTGCCCCGCAGCCACCGTCACCTTCCACTTCTCCTTGTACTCGGGCTCGGCGTAGGTGTCGATGAGGCGGTTGAAGTCGTTTACGATGTTGAAAAGCCACTTTTGCATCGCCTCGGGGCCCAGGCGGAGCTCCTTGATCAGGCGGTCGATCTTGTTGATGTAGAGGACGGGGCGGACCCTCTCTTCGAGTGCCTGGCGTGTGACTGTCTCAGTTTGCGTCATGACCCCCTCGACCGAATCTACAACTACGATAGCCCCGTCTACAGCCCTGAGCGACCTCGTAACCTTTCCAGTAAAGTCGATGTGGCCGGGCGTGTCGATGAGGTTGATGACGTATGGTTGACCTTCCTCTTCGTAGTAAAGCGTAACATTTGCCGCTTTGATAGTCATCTGCCTCGACTGTTCTAGCTCCATGTAATCAAGCGCCAGAGCCTGCCCTGCGACCGACGGGGAGAGCATCCCACATGCCGCCAAAAGCGAGTCCGACGTAGTGGTCTTTCCGTGGTCTACGTGGGCGATAATCCCCAGATTGCGAATGTGTTTCCTATCGTGGACGATTTTGAGCGCTTCTGTTGTCGACTTGAACTTCGGCATAAACTAAGCCTGCTTCGAAACCCGTCCGAGGCGAGATGGTTATAACGTTTTACGCTCCCGATGCGTTACTTCTTGTTTCAATCCTTGACTTGACGAAGTTCTCAGTATCCTTGTTCACAAAGCAGACGTAGCACCCTTTCATGCCTCGGCTCAGCAACACTCGGTAGGTGTTCTTTACGAGGTCGACAAAGTCCTCGACGGACCGCTTGACAGCCTTGTCAGCCGAACTTCCAAGATGACCCTCCCATGACTGCGAACTGAAGTCGTAGGTCAAGTCCTCTCCGAAGATAACTCCTGCATAATCGAACTCGAAACCTTGCGCAGTGTAAATGCAGCCAATCTGGTCAATCCCTTTGGGATCGCTCGCCCACAGCGTCGATTTCGGTATCCCGGGTGCCAGATGCTTCGCATCAGGTTTCGCGTTCCAGGGACGTCGATAGTCTCCGATAATGACATCATCTCGCAGGGTTCCATCTTCGTTCGGGTCGGACCACTTCCAGCAGAAGCCCGCCATCAGTCGTCCGGTGTTGCCCTCCTGCACCTTCCTTCTGATTGCTGTCTCCAGCTCCTGCGGGGTATCCATGATCCTGAAGTCGAAGTTCTCGTTACCCTGCCAAATCACGTTCGCTGTCTTCTCTATACCAAGAGTATTGTTCACCCAGTTCACGAATCCGTCCGAGCCGCTGCACCTGAATTGGGCCTCGAGCTTATGCTGGAGAACCTTGCACCCTCTCTTCTCCGCGTAGTCTCGGATGTACTGGACGGAACCTATCTCGTCCGGCCTGACAATCTGCTTGTCATCGATGAAGAAAACAGCGACTTTCGACGCGCTGATCAGTTCCTCGATTTGGGGGGCCTCCGTCCTCTCCAGACGTGGTGTGAATCTGTTGTAGCTCGTCTTCCTGATTCTGTGCGACTCGTCGGCTATCAGGACGTCGATGGCGTTGTCCTCCGCGCCCGCGTAGCTGTTGAAGTACTTGAACTGGATTGCCGCTCTGGACCCTGTCTTCTTGCGGAGCGTCTCGGTGAACGCCTTCGACCCAGTAGCGTATTGAGCGTTGTATCCTGCCAAGGAGAGGTCGGCCATCAGGTTTATCGCGATCACGGACTTCCCCGTCCCGGGCCCTCCTTCAACGATGACCACCGTCTTCTGTTTGTCGTGGAAAGATTGCTTAGTCAGAGAGACAATCTGGTCGTAGACCACCAGTTGCTCGTCGAGGAGGACGTACTCGCTGTTGCCCTTGATCATCTGCCCTACATGGTCCATCAGCTTCCTGCTGGGGCGGTACTTGCTCTGCTCCAATCTGCCGAGGACTCTCTGTCCGATCCCTGCCCCAACCCTATCCTTCAGATATGCGCTGAGCCTCATGACGTCGTCTGCGGTAAACAGGGGACATTCGCCGACGATTTCGTTGAATTTGGGAGAGAAGAGGATGTCCTCTTTGTAATAGTTGTAGTTGTGAAGATACGAACACCCGTTCAAGACGACGGGGTTGCTGCCCTCGTAGAAGGCCGTGTGGGCGTCCTGCAGATAGTGTTTGTATTGTCCTACCTGCGCCGAGGGGTGCAGGACGTCTCTGTTAGCCCCTCCCACCCACGTGCTTACCTCCCGGTCTCCGGTCGAATCCTTGCACCTCTCCCATTGCTTGAGCTCCACAATCACAGCGTTGTCGGCCGATTTAGCGTCCTCCCCGCAAAGGATGCAATCCAGCCTTCGAGAGCTGAGCGGCAACTGATACTCCAAGAGGACTCCCTGATCTAAGAGCTTGGAGTGCTCGATCACTAGGGACATCGCCCTTAAGGAATTCCTCCAAGAGCCCACCTCGTTCGGGGACGGATTGAATCTGAAGTTCTCAAAGAAAGCGAGCTTCAGCTTCTCTGCTATCTGGTTCTGGAAGTTATCCTCGACGAATTGCTGTGAAGTGCCCGAGTAGAGTCTCATCTTAGTTCACTGTACTTCTTGTTCGAACCCCGGGACTTCTCGACCGGGTAGTTCACAGCATTCTTCTTCATCTTTCTCTGAAGGTCTTGGCTAAGATCAAGATTGTACCTTTGGGCGATTCGGAGAAGGAAATACAGCGTGTCAGCAATCTCATCTCCGATCATCTCTGCCTTTCTGGGATTTCTGAACATTCCTTCAATCTCGTCGTCTGATTTGAACCTGAATTCCTGCAGAAGTTCTGATGCTTCTGTGACCACTCCGATAGCTAGTTCCTTGGCCCCATGGAACCTGTCCCAGTCGCGAGCGTCAGAGAAATCTTTGATGACCTGTTTCAGTTCTGCCACAGTTGTGACCGAATCATCCATCGGCAACAGAACAACCAGTCTCTCTCATAAGCATCATGCAATGATTTTCATCTCGTAGGCTTGTATACGTCATTTTCAGCTCTTGGGTTCGCTTTCGAGACTTCGCTTGTTCGTCCGCCTCGTCGGCAGACTTGCTGGTTCGCCCTCCCGGGATATCACTAGGACGGCATTCGCTGGAAGGTCAATGATTGCTGTCTTCCTCTTCGAGCCGTTGGCCGCCTCGCCGTGGAAGAACCCCTGCGCTCGTTGACCATGTTTTTGCGGTTCTGGTAATTCCTGTGGTCATCTCCAGTTTAGGGCCGGAGAATCATATTCGCGCAGTCGGGCCGAATGACGCTTTGGCGGCGCATTTAAGCGCCCACCTCTCGGAACCATAATCCGGGTCGTCACCTTTTCCCCTCGAGGCGCTTCGAGGAGGCGGATGGTCATCGCTGCCTCAAGTTTCGCGAGTTGGCAAGCTCGATGGCTTCTGCAGCTGAAGAGCAGTGGCATGAGGAAGATCGGTGAGCGTAATCGAGTCGACGATCGCTCCTTTCACGCGATGCTACTTCCTGAAGTAGGGGAGCACCTTCGTCCGGAAGAGCTCGACCGCCTTGTCGTCGTCGAACGTATTGAGCTGGACATAGACGTGGTCGAACCCGCAATCGAAGTACTGCTCTATCCTTCTGATGATCTCGTTCTCGTCGGTGGCGATCACGAAGACGTCCGAGAGCTGCTTGTCCGTCACCTTGCCTTCCCTGCTCTCTATCTCCCTGGGGTCGGAGATGTCCGTCATGAATATCTCGTCCAGGAGAGACGGGGCCCACTTCCGCACCGCCATTATCGCTCGGCCATAGTCCTCGTCGTAGCCTATGTCGACCTCGACCACCTTGGTTATGTCATCGTAGGACCTATTCGCCTCTTCCGCGCCGGCGCGGAGGTTCGGGAATAGGGTCCCCTTGGCGTAATCCGCTGTCCTCGAAACGGTGATGATCCCGTCCCCGTACATGCCCGCCAGCCTCGCCATCTTCGGTCCCATGGCGGACATGAAGACCGGCACGTCCGCTTTCGTGTAGAGGTTGGCGGCCTTCAACCGGTAGTACTTCCCATCGAAATCTACGAACCCGCCCCTCCAGAGTCTCTTCATGATTTGGACTGCTTCGATGAGCCTGTCCCGCCTCTCCGAGTACTTCGGCCACTGGAACCCCAGAGGGACCTCGTTCATGGCCTCTCCCGTGCCCACCCCAAGCATGACCCGGTGCCCGAACAGCGTTTCCATCGTCGCGAAGGCCTGCGCGGCTATGGCTGGATGATAGCGGAGGATGGGCGCGGTCACGGATGTGCCAAAGGGAATCTTGATCTCCTGCATCGCCGCGGCCATCCACACCCAGGTGCTGTACTCGGAGGCGTTGGTATGGAACCAGGGATGGAAGTGGTCGCTGACCCAGATCGCCTCGAAACCGGCGTTCTCTACGGAGTGGGAGAGCTGAAGGAGTCTCCTGGCCTCGGTCATGTCTGGACACGCGCCGTAGCCGATGGAACCCTTCCTGAGAATCGGGGTAGCCATTCTGGCCTATGCCCTCCGGCGACCTGGTATATGTGTCAAAAATCCAGTTCGCTCGCAGAGGCCCACGAAAGCTTCGAGTCTTCCTCTCCGGTCCGTTGGCTTGCCTTCCGCGGAGATACCCGGACACCCAGCCGCGTCTTTCAAGCTCAGGTAATTCCCATGCTCATCTCTCGTTTAGGGCGGGAGACTCATCTGCGTGTCCTCGGGCACCAACGCATCCGCCCTGCCGCTATAACCGCCACAGAGTTCCGGCGGCCAACTCCGCCCCCGTAATGACTCGGTCTGGGCTCTGGTTCCGATCAGGTGCAGCCTCAGTGAGGAAGGAATCTGGAGCTCACTTGGTGAAGGCCGTCTCTTACTGCCGACCTACACAGCGTGGTACGGGACCCGCCACGAACGTATTCGGCCGTTATCCTTATTATCATCGCGCGAACATCTTCGACATGCTCCAATCCGTCCTGCAGTGTCCGCAGCCTCACGGATGGATTGAGACCGTAACCAGCAAGTACTCTGGGACTGTCCATATCTTGGACGCCAAAGTTCTGCCGGACGGCGCAGTTCAACACCTCTTCGACATCCAAGTCAGGCCCGAGCTTGTGGGAGACCTGCTGGACGAACTCGGGCGAGACAAAGATCTCATCGAGATCGAGACGATAAAGTCGAAGAGCGGGCACGTCTATGGTTTTGCCACCTCGCAGAGGTGCACCGTCTGCAAGGAGGTCGCGAAGTCCAGGTGCTTCGTCTCCTCGGTTGAGTCTACCTCGGAGGGGGCGCGTTGGACCATCATCGGAAACGACGACGCTTTCGGAGGCCTCCTCACGGCACTGGATGCCAATGAAATCGCGTTCGAAGTGATACTGAAGAGGAGTCTGGAGAACACTGAACTGCTGACAGCGCGGCAGGAGCAGATTCTCTCTGTCGCACTTGAGAGGGGCTACTTCGATTTCCCGAAGAAGATAGGCCTGGAGGAGCTCGCTGCCGTGGCAGAGATAAAGCCAGCCACCCTCGCCGAGATTCTGCGGAGGGCCCAGAAGAAAATCTTGAGCAAGTATCTTGATAGGCGCTCCCTCTTGCACGAGAGCAAGGACTAGACCAGTTCCGGTTCGGTCCAAAGGAGCATGAAGCGTGCCAAGGACTGCCTCAAGCGTCTGGTGGACTGTGCACTAGTTGCAATTTTTTTGGATTTTCAGGCAGGAGCGCGTGAAGAGACATCCAGCGGGTGCAGGCCAGAGTGGTCGAGGTTGAGTCTCCAAGGACTGCAGGCGGTCCGACAGGGCGGTGCCAGTAATGTCAGACCAGGGACGCGCCTCTTGACCCGCCCTAGGGCGGTACGAAGATGTGAGCGTTCGTTCATCCCTTTAACCTAAGGGCCAAGGCTTATCCTTGTTCGCCCCGTCGTTAGGAAGCGTGAAATCAACTACTGACTCTAGAAAGCGCGCGATGGGCCTCGCCGCGGGCTCCATCATCGCGATCGTGCTAATCGTCGCGGTATTCGCGGCGTTCGTCCACGTAAACGCGCCGGGGCAGGCGACCTCTTCTCAGATTTCGTCTCAGTCCGGCGGGCAGGCGACCAACTCGACAACTCAGGCGTCCAACCAGCTCCCGCCGGCGAACTCGGTGTCAGTTAACATCGGCGACTTGGGGGCCTACCCGTACAACGGCTTCGGGCCCACGACAGTGACGGTGTTCATAGGGGTGAACAACACGGTGGTGTGGCAGAACGTCGACCAGACCCACGGCGCCCAGACGGTTGCCGCCTCCGTGGTCTCCACAACAGGCCTCTTCAACTCGGGCACTCTCGCGCCCAGTGCCGAGTGGTGGTTCACCTTCACCACGCCTGGAACCTACTCCTACTACAACGGGTACTACCCGTCCGAGACCGGCATCGTAGTGGTCGAGAGTTAGTAGTACGCAGCTAGGGAAGCTGGGAAAAGGAGGCCGGACAGATGAGAACGACCTCCGCCCCCACCTTTTGGGAGGAACTCGCCTCGCTGCAGGCGAGCCTGGACTCGCTCCTGGGCACGCTCGAAGATTTGGGCAGAATCGCGGAGGTCGAAGGCATAGACGCTGCAGGACCATTTGTGGTCGGCAAGGGTTGCAGCTGCATTAGCGAGGCCGAGCATTCAGCAGTTGTCGGATTCACCAGAGACCGGCTGGCGATTGTCTCCGAGGTAGTCAGGACAATAATAGGGACCGTCAACCACATCGCGGACGCAGAGAGGCGGTTCCGGCGTGAGAGCCGGTCGGCCTAATTCTTCAAGAAATTCGCCGAGAAGAAACCTATCGGCTGAGAGTGCGAAGCTAGGATGCTCTCTAGGGGGATAGTGCGCTACTGTGTGCGATTCTAGCCTAGAGTTCGTTTCCCCCGCGCCGCATGAACAGGTTCGAGTCTTCGTCTCTTGGCCCGTTATCAGCCCCGGCCAGAGGAGCTCAGTTAAGAATAGGTTGAGACGATCGTGCCAAGGGCATGGAGTCCTAGCCGGGCTACTCGTGTACTGCCTCCCCCCGTTCCTGAGATTCTGAGGTTGCGCCTTGCCTGGCCCTTGCGGTTCACTGGAGGATGATTGAGGCAGCGACGGCGCGGCCGGCTTGTGTAATCCTTGCGTCAGCACGTGGCCTGCCCCCGCAGCAGTGTCGCCAGCCGTTCGCCTCCCAATCTCTCGCGTTAAACGAACGCCGGCTCTACCGGCCGCTTGTGCTGCCCTTCTCGACTTGATCTCCTTTATCGCCTCTTCGAAGTCGCCCATCGAGATCGTGAGGCTGCCGGCCTCCTCGTCGGCAACATTTCCGTGCTCCTTGAGCCGGCGCTGGATCGACGCGACCGCGGACAGAGTTCGCTAGTTGTCATTTGGCGACTCCATATCTAGGACCAGAGCCACGCTCTTCCAGTTCAGGGTTCCCTCACCCATATTTTGCTGGGATTCAACCGGGAGAAACAGTTGGTTGAGAGACGTGGACGCGACTTTTAAGCCCGCGAGAATCCGGCCATCAATGAAACATTGAGTTCATCAAGACTTCCTCCAGAGCACGGTTCTGTTCTGTTGCAACTCGAGACATCGAAGGTCTTCGTCAGCACGGTCAACGTGCGGAAGAGTCCCGGAGACGTGGCAGACCTGATGCGCTCGATCAGCGAGAAGGGCATACTCGAGCCCCTGCTGGTGAGGCCGGTCGATGGCCGCTACGAGCTTATCGTGGGATCCAGGAGGTTCGAGGCAGCCAAGCGCCTGGGCTTGAAGACGGTCCCGGCAGTCTCCAAGCCGATGCCGGACGAGGAGGCGCTCATCATCTCGCTGGTCGAGAACATCCAGCGCAGGGACGTGGAGCCCGAGGAGGAGTACGACGCTCTGATGAAGCTCCAGAAGCTCAACCCCGCCCTCTACTCCTCGACGGACGACCTTGCCAAGGTCATCGGGAAGTCCCGGCAGTACCTCGAGGACCGGATCGCCGCGGTCGAGACGGTCAAGATGATCCGAAGGTCGACGAAGAAGTCGACCATCGCCGTCAAGGAGTCTCCGACGAAGGAGGAGAGGAGCGAAGGCACGCTGCCGATCAAGCACGCCGCGTTCCTTCACAAGGCAGAGGAAGCGCCTCTGGTCCAGAAGCTCCCGGAGGAGAAACGCGCAGAGAAGCTGTCCGCCCTGGCCCAGACGATTGCGGAGCTCCCTCGACCGGAGGCCCGCCAGGTCGTCGAGCGCTTCGTCATGGCGCCGGAGAAACCGATGAACGAGATCAAGAAGGAGGCCGAGACTGCCCGCGCATTGAAGCTCGAAGTCGTATTGGACCCCCGGGTCGCCGGCGGCCTGAGGAGGGCTGCAGAGGACAGGAAGACGACGATGGAGGCGATGGCGTCTCTCGCCATCGTCTCATGGCTCACGCAGAACGAGTACGACTAGCCGGGCTCCGTCGGGTTTGGATGGTCGTGCTGGTTGCGCCCTAGGACTCCCGGCGCGTAGGTAAAGGGGGTCGATGGATGCTCGATGCGGTCGCCATGGAAGACGACTTCTCGGCGCCAGCGGCGAGGGCCTCCCGACCGCCCTCGTCCGTTCCGCCCAATCGACCTCTAGCCGCTGAGCGTCTCCAGGTCTGCGGAGCCCCGCTCAAGCCCCGAGACCCTGACCCCGACCAGCCTCACGGCCTCCCCCCTCATTTCGAACTCCTTCAGGAGGTCCCTAGCGGTCTGCCTGAGAACCCCCTCTCCGTCCGTGTGGCCTGGAAGGGTCCTCTCCCTGGTGTGGGTCTCGAAGTGGCTGAACCTGATCTTAATGCCGGCGACCCTGAATCTCACCCCGGCCTGGGCCACCCGGCCGATGAGCTCATGCGCAGCGCTCTCTGCCTCGGCGTAGACCCTCGCGAACTCCCGGACGTCCTCCCTGAACGTCCGCTCGACGGCGAGGGACTTGGGCATCTCCCTGGCGCGCACGGGCATCCTCTCCTGCGCGTGCGCGACGCCCCAGAGCCAGACGCCCGTCTTCCCGAACCATTCCAAGAGTTGCTTCCCGGGCACAGCCTGCAGCTGGGCTATGGTCTCGACGCCGTGGGCTCCCAGGAAGGCCTGGGTCTTCTTCCCCACGCCCGGGATGACGGACACGGGGAGGGGTGCCAGGAAGGCCGCGGCGGAGTCGAGGGGGACCATCGTCAGGCCGTCCGGCTTCCGTCGGTCGGAGGCTATCTTCGCAGAGGACTTGTTGGGGCCGATTCCGATGGAGCACGAAAGGCCGTGGACGTCGCGCACAGCCTGCTTGACCACCAGGGCGAGCTGCTCCGCTTCCCTTGCGTCCTTGGCTCGCCCGCTCACGTCCAGGAAGGCCTCGTCGATGCCCGTCTGCTCAAAGGAGTCGGCGAACTCCCTCAGCGTCCCCATGACCTCCCCGGAGGCGCGCTCGTACAGCTCGAAGTTGGGCCGCAGATAGACCGCCTGGGGGCAGAGCCTCCATGCGCGCGATATGGGCATCCCGGACTTGAGACCGGACTTCCTGGCCTCGTAGGAGCAGGTGATGACCACGCCCCTGCCCTTGCCCTGCTCGGGGTCCGCTCCGACAACGACGGGCAGGCCGCGGAGCGCCGGGTCCTCTCTCGCCTCGACCGAGACGTAGTAGGCGTCCAGGTCCACGTGGAAGATTATCCGGCGCGTCTCCTGCTGCATGGTACGCCTAGAACCCCGTGAGCGTCCCCTGGGCCGAATCCGCCGGTCCGGGGGCCTGCTTGTCCTTCCAGTCCATCTCCATCATCCCGAGCAGCCTCCTGAACTCGTTGACCGACTCCGGGCCGAAGCCCGCGAAGTGGTTGTTGAAGAAGACGTAGGCGCTGTCGAGGGAGCCGCCCTTCTCCTGCAGGTTCGCGGCCCACCTCTCCATATCCGCCTTGCGCTCCTTCTGTTTCCCTGTGAACTCGGTGATGTCCCGCTCGCCGACCATGCGCAGGACGGTGAAGTCCGCAGTCACCTCGGCGGGGGTCTCGAGGTACTGGTTTAGCGACCAGGTCATGGCGACGTTGTGCTTCTCGAGCAATTTGTACACCTCCGGGGTGAACCAGGACTTGTGCCTGAACTCGATGGAGTGCTTGTACTTCGGGCTGAGGGACTCCACGAACTTCCTCATGGCCGGCATGTGCTTGTCCAGCTTGATCGATGGGGGCAGCTGCGCCACGATGGGCCCGAGCTTCGGACCGAGCTTGCCGACGACCCCGTAGAAGTAGGTCAGCGTGCTCTCGAAGTCCTCGAGCTTGTTGTCGTGGGTGATCTTCTTGGAGAGCTTCGGGCTGAACAAGAAGCCCTCCGGCGTCGACCTCTTCCACTGCTCGACCATGAACTGGTTCGGAATCCGGTAGAAGCTGGAGTCGATCTCGACGCAGTCGAAGACCCGGGAGTAGAACCTTAGGTAGTCCTTGGCCGGGAGGTCCTTCGAGTAGAACGGGCCGGCCCAGTCCTTGTATGACCACCCGCTGCAGCCCACCCTCACCTTCTGCGCGAGAGACAACGTTGCCAATCTCCCTCTCCCGATAATAAACGTGACTCATCCCCGCCCTCAGAATCCCGCTCCCGCAGACTAGGCCCACAGCAGCCCGTGCTGACTGATCTTGTATCATCAGATTAAGACACTTGGAATGTCATTCTCGCCGAAGCTGGAACCCGGTGAATCGCTAGGGCAGGCCTTCGACATACCGGCCGAATGACGTCAGCTCCTCCTGAACCGACGGCTCGAACTCGTCGGCCTCCCTAGTGGCCAGGATGCCGCCCCACGGCCTCTTGACCCGCACATCGAGCGTGGCGGTCACCTTGGTTCCTTCGGGTACCTCCTCGAATGCGACCGTCCTCTTCGTTCGTGTGAACCTGGTCTCGCTCTCGCACTCGACTAGGCTGGGTTGCGAGAGTCTCAGTCTTCTGACGGCCCTTCGCCTCGCGCCGAGGGCGCCTTCGCTCTCCAAGTAGACCATGTCTCCCTCCCTCCTGGTCACCCTCATCGCGGTCGTCTCCGTTGCCCACTTCGGCATGGACTCGAAGTCGGTGTACGCTGCGTAGACCTTCTCCCGTGGCGCGCTTACCGTGATGCAGGCTTCGAGGTGCACAGCAGCCACCTGCGGCCTGCCTTAACATTAAGGATTCCTGCAGGCCTCGCCGGTCCGTCCAACTTCGCAGGGACGCTCCTGATAGACACGACCAACCCGCTGGACTTCTCCAAGAGCGAGGACCACATGACACCCGGTCTCAACTTCTGAGGAGAACTCCAGGACCAGTTGATCACTGACCGGACCGAGTTGGTGGCCGTCATGGCCCTCTGAGGACGAACGGCGTGGGCGCTGCGCAGGCCGCGCCTCCGATCATGCCCTAGGTTCGCGAAGAGATAGCAGGCGCTGCTGGATCCGGTTCAATCGAAGGGATAACCAGAGGAAGCCGCGTAGCTATTGAAAGAGCTAGACGGCGGACTCTACTTGGGTGCGCAATCCTTGTGATAGCTCTTCTTCATCAGGAATCCTTTCTTTACTTCCTGCCCCGCAGGAATCTCGGTTCCGCACTTTGCACAGTTAGCCATAGTAATCGGTTTAGCCTAACGAGGATTGCTTGTATTAAAGCTGCTTATTGGCGCCTCGTCAAGTTCTTTCAAGGTCTTGATTGCTCCTCATCGCTTGAACCTTGACGGTCCTCGCTTTGTCCACGACTGGTTCCCTTCTGCCCTTCCTTCTGGATGGCCGATGGCCCATTACACTTGGTCATGGCGGCGATGCAGACACAAGGAAGGCTTCCAGATGACGCTGGGGTCGCTACTCCGACTCCTCGGACGGCCCATGTTCCGCCTTGCTCGGCGCTCCGGCGCTGCCGCCGTGAGGCTTGCTCGCTACAATTCGTTGGTGTGGTAGCCTGCGGCCTCGAGCGTCTCCGCTACCCGCTGCCAGACGCCCTGCTCCACCCAGCGCCTGAACCTCCTGTTGGCGGTGGAGTCGTCCCCAAACTCGGGCGGAAGGTAGTTCCAGGGTATGTGCGCCTTGAGCACGAACAGGATCCCGTTCAGGATACGTCTATCGTCGAACCTCGGCCTCCCCTCCCCCAAAGAGGCGGGAATCAGGCTCCTCACCTTCTCCCATTCCTCGTCTGTAAGCTCCCTGAACGTCTGCGTCTGCATGAGAGGAGAGTGCAGCGGGTCAATCGAAATTGTACAATGTGTCAATAAATTGACAAATTGCTCAGTTTTGAGATAAATTTCGGTTTAATTAAATAGGGCACGGCTGATACACAAATCCTTCAACGGAGTTAGAGCAAAATGGCAAGATTCGTACGAATACCGATGGTACACAAGAGCATCAGACTGGTCTATCTGATGGTGCTGTCCCTCATCCTCGTTGGCTCCATAGGCGCCTACGCCGCGTCGGTCACGATCAACACGGCCAACAACGCAGGATACCAGGGCGAGTACGTCGTCGACAACGGCTACTTCAGCGCGTCCGCCATCACCTACAACGTCGTCCAGTCCGCGCAGGCACTGACGACACAACCAATGACCTGGGCTACCGGTGCCACCGCCTACGTGAACGCCCTGGTGCCGGGCGACTGGGAAGTCCTCTGGACCATAACCCTCAACGCAGGCGCCACAGCCAGCCACACCTACACGATCACCGTGACGAGCACCTCCGCTGCAGGTACGACGACCCAGCTCTACCAGTTCCAGTTCACAACTCTGGCCACCATAACGCCGACACAGACGATGACGATAATCTGGGACACGGGAGCTGTGACGTGGACCGCCCCGGCCGCCGTCCAGATAACGGTAGTCTAGGAGTCCAGTAGCCCAAGAGGTAATGGAGAAATGGCGAAATTCATCCGCTTGCCTCTGGTCCACCGGAGCATCAGGCTGGTCTATCTTTTCGTCCTGTCCCTCATCCTCGTTGGCTCCATAGGCGCCTACGCCGCGTCGGTCACGATCAACACGGCCAACAACGCAGGATACCAGGGCGAGTACGTCGTCGACAACGGCTACTTCACGGCCTCTGCAATAAGCTACAACGTCGTCGAGGCTCCCCAGGCCGCGTCGGCCGGGGGGTTGGCGTGGTCAAACGGCGGCACGGCATACGTGAACGCCCTAGTCGCGGGTGACTGGGAGGTGGCCTGGACGATAACCATCCAGACGGGCGCCTTGACGAGCCACTTGTACACCATCACCGTCACGAGCACGGCGGCCAGCGGCATCACGAGCACCCTCTACACTTTCCAGTTCACGAGCCCGGCCACGATAACGGCAGGGCAGACGATGACAATTCTCTGGGACACGGGCGCGGTGACATGGACGGCTCCTGCAGCCGTGCAGATAACGGTCGCCTGATAGTGGGCTTGGAAGTGAGCCCAAGAGTGGTTGGCTGGGCTTGCGGAACCTGAAGTGGGGACTGCTGCTCATGTTCGGCGCAACTGTAACGCTACTCGTGGTTGCTGCCGCGGCCAACGTGACGATTCTGAAGACCGCCCAGGCGGACTACGCCGGCGCCTTCCTGAAGCCCTACTACGAGAACCTCAACTCTCCCGTGACGGGGTGCACAGCGCCCTGCCTGACCGTGGATACCCAGGGCACTGAGCCCAACCCGACATCTGGCACGCTCGCTCTCGACGGGAGCGCGACCGGGACGTGGTCGACCGGGTCGTCATTCACCATCACCGCCACGACCGCGAACACGAACGACGTCATAGTGCTCTGGATTGTCACCTACAAGTCCGGGTCTTCGATAACTGTCTCATCAATCAGCGACTCGCTAGGGAAGGTGACCTGGCAGAGTGCGGCCAGAACCTCGTACGTCGCCTGCAGCGCTGCGCAGGAGACCACCCAGACAGAGTGGTACGGCATCGCCGCCACTGCGATTACCTCCGATGTCATCACGGTCACTCTGAGCGCGACTCCGACTTTGGCAAGCGGTGAGGAGTTCGCCGTGACGGGAGCCAACACGCTCTCGCCATTCGACCCCAACGCCAACGTCCCGAAGACGGCGGTAGGCACCTGCACGGCCACGACCGCAGCGCCCACTGTATCCGGTCTTTCGACGACCAACCCCAACGACTTCATCTTCGCGGCCTACGGCGGCTATACGTCCGCCACGGAGACAGCAGGGGCGTTTGCGGGGACGGCGGGCACCCTCATGAAGACAGTGGCGGGGACAGGAGACTCACTGGCTACTGAGTACAGGATCGTCGCCGCGGCGGAGACCTCCCAGTCGTGCGCCTTCGGGACAGCGACCACCTACTGGGGCATCCTCTGCGACGCGATTGTCCAGTCCTCTGGCTCTTTCACGCTTGCCGCGGGTTCGAGCATGTATCTCTGGTCGCCGCAGTTCGCATCAGCGACCTCGATACCGGCCGGCTATCTCTCCCTCCAGCTCTTCGCGGATCCTCCAGCGCCCGCGCTCGACGGGAGCGCGACAGGGACGTGGTCCTCCGGTGCATCGATCAAGATAGCGCTGACCACGACCAAGACCAACGACATAGTCGTCCTCTCGATCGTGACCTACAGCTCAGGGACATCTGTGACAGTCACCTCGGTCACGGATGCCTCTAACGTGATACAGTGGAAGAGTGCGGCGCGCAGCTCGTTCGTGACCTGTTCGGGCACCCAGGAGATAACCAACACCGAATGGTACGGCATCGCGCCCACAGCGTTAAGCGCTGACAGTATCACCGTCGCCCTGTCCGCGACCCCTACGGCGGGCTCCGGCATCGCGTTCGGCGTCTCCGGCGCCGACACCACGACTCCCTTCGACCCGGCCGCCGGCCTCCCCAAGACCGTGAGCACGTGCGCGGCGACGGGATCCGCGCCGACTGTCTCTGCGGTCTCCACCCTGGCCGACACCGACTTCATCTTCTCCCTATTCGGCGGTTACACGTCCGTGACGGAGACCGCCGGCGCGATAGCGGGAACTACCGGCACCCTCGTGAAGACCGTGGCAGGGACCGGCGACTCCAACGCGGCCGAATACAGGGCCGTGGCGACCTCCGAGTCATCGGTCTCTTGCGCCTTCGGGACTTCGACCACCTACTGGGGAGTCCTTTGCGATGCGCTGATGCCGGCGAGGGAGACCATCACAATATCATACTACACCACAAACTCGGCGGGCACCGTCCAGTCCACGATGGCGAGCGGCTCTGCAGCGACGATAACCGCGCTCTACCAGTCGGTGTCCGTCACCTCCTCGGCGGGCAGTGTGCCTGCCTCCGGGTACGTCGAGGTCGTGATTTCCGGGCCTGCGGGAGCGGCGCTCACTGTCTACTGGGGCTTCCCCAAGCCCACGCTCTTCGAGGTGGCCTACACCTACAGGTCATGAGAAATGGTGACAATGGTGATTCCCTAGTTGGCGTCTCGCAGGCAGCGCGTCGTACTTGTGCTAAGCATGGCTGTTCTCGTCTTCCTGCTGGCCCTCCCCCTCGTCGCCGGGACCAAGACCTACCCGGTCGCGGTCGTGCAGGGGAACAGCATGTACCCCAAGCTCCAGAACGGCGAGCTCGTCTTCTTCACGGCGCCTCGGGGGCCGATTGCCAACGGGACCATCATAGTCTTCATCCAGAGCGCCTCGGGCGTCCCGTCCCTGGACTCCTTCCTGAAGCCCGTGGTCATCCACAGGGTGGTTGGAATCGGGCAGGAGCCCAACGGCGTGACCTACTATCAGACGAAGGGAGACAACAACCTCTCCCCAGACCCGTTCGTCACTGACTCCACCAACGTCCTGGGCGTGCCCGCGGTCACCATCCCCTACGTCGGGCTGCCGATACTCTTCCTCCAGACCCCCTACGGGCTGGTGGCGGCGATTTCTCTTGTCTGCTTCTTCTTCCTGACCAGCGTCGACACGAAGCTCGAAAAGGATGACGAGCGGAAGCGCCTCGTCGCGGTCTTCGCCAGGTACTCCCTCAACGGGAAGATCTCGGCGAGCCAGTTCGAGAGGCTCCGCCTGGCTGTCGACTACTTCGAGGACATCCCCATCGAGATGCTGAACGACCCGACGATGGTCTCGATCGTCGACTGGCTGAAGGAAGACGGCCTCGAGTCAGGGTGGAAGGAGGAGGAGACTCCATGCCCCACCTGCGGCACCCCGTCGTTCAGGATCGTGAGCGGGTCCAAGTTCTTCGTGGTCTGCCCAAAGTGCAGCGGATGGCGGCCTCCTGACGGCCGGGCCGCCTGACTTCATCAGGTTCCTGCACCGGGCGCAGGTCCACCCTGCTGTCCGGGTTTCGCAAGACCTATTAGAAGCGCACAGGACTTCGCAAATGATTTACATGGGCGACTTGAGGCGAGGCCTTCAGGGTCCCAAGTCGATTGATTTCCCACCTGCTCGCGCAAAGGCGGCCGGCAGAGCAGGGACCTGCTGCTGCTTCTGCGCCACGTCCGGCAGCCATCGGCAATGGGTCACGGGCCGCCGCTCTCGCCGGAGTTCTGATGGCAGCTTGACGCAGGACCGACCGGTCAAGGTCCGCGACGCATCTTCTCATCACAAAGGAGGTTGTCGGGAGAGATGACCAGGATGAATCCTGACTCAGTCTCGATAATCGTGCTCGCTCCCGGCCTGTCGACCAGGTTCGGACGGAACAGGCTGCTCGAGCCGGCCGGGGAGAGGACGATGATAGAGAGCGTCGTCTCCGAGTGCATGACCTCGAAGGCCGATCAGGTAATCGTCGTCTGCGGGCACGACGCCGACAAGGTCAAGTCAGTGCTGAAGGACTACAAGTGCGACATCGTCTTCGATGAGGACTACCAGAAGGGAGAGAGCTACTCCGTGAAGAAGGGCCTCTCGAGGGTGAACGGGGACGCCGACGCCGTGATAGTCCTCCCCGGCGACAGCGGTGTAGCGGACCGCAAGACCATCAACGCCATGATTAGGGAGTACTCCAGCTGCTACGCCCCCATCATAACGGAGGGTTACCGCGCCAACTACGGCCGGGCCATCCTCTTTGACAAGAACCTCTTTGGAGAGCTCAACGGTCTGACTGAGGAGTCCGAGGGGCTCGCGAGCCTCCTCGTGAAGTACAGGTCGAAGCGCCGGCTCATCAAGAGCTCGGAGGCGCTGCTGCTCCGCCTTGACAGGCGCGGCAGTCTGCTCAGGCGTTCCTGAGCGCCGAGCCCGCCCGGTTGGGCGGGCCGAGTCGAACTCGTCCCCCCTCCTGAACCGGCCATGTAGGTGGGGCGGGGAGTCGTCGCTCCATGAAAGGCGCAATGAACCCCACCGTCAGCCGGAAATGTTAAATATATCTAACGTTAGAAATACTTAACATGAAGAACATCATGCGCGGGAACGAGATGGGGTACCTGGGCCTGCTGGGTCTCCTCGGGCTGCTCGGCGCAGTTGGCGGAGGTGCAGGTTTCTTTGGCTTCTTCGGATTCTTCGGGTTTCTGAGCCTGCTGCGGGGGAGAGGCGGCGATGAAAGGCTGGACAGGAAGCTCAACTGCGCCTCGCGGAACGCCTTCCTGTTCACCGTCGTCGCCTCGGCCTGCTTTGCGGCCTGCATGGCAGTCCTTCAAGCGACGCAGGTCTACGAGTCAGCCTTCCTGGTGCTGTTCGCCGGGAGCGCGCTCACGTTCGGGGCATCCTTCGCCTACTACAACGAAAGAGGGGACTAGGGCACCAGGATGCAGTCCAGAATCAGGACACTGCGAGAGAAGCAGGGCCTCACGCAGGAGGCGCTTGCCCAGAAGGTGGATGTCACCAGGCAGACGATTCTCTTCCTCGAGAAGGGGAAGTACAATCCATCCCTGAGGCTGGCCTACAGGATCTCCCGCGCGCTGGACGCGAAGATAGAGGACGTCTTCTCGTTCGAGGACGAGCCGGGGGTCTTGACCAGTCCGGACGAAGCGAAGGTCTGAGGAGAGCAGGACGGTTGGCCCACGCCCGCACAAGAGACCTAGCAGGGCGGACGGCCTGGGCTCAGGTCTCTTCGGGAAGCTGATACCAGCGGACCCTGTCCCCGACCGAGGCCCTCATCCTCCATCCCCGGCCCTTCGGAGCCGCCTCGATTATGCCTCCCAGCTGCTCTATGCGGCCGACGACGAGCCTCTGCTCGTCCCCGGTGAGGCCGCACTCCTTGGCCTGCGAGATCAGCTTGTCGAGGTTGAGGGTGAATGTCCTGTAGACGCCCCAGTCGGCGGCGCACAGGCTCGCGATGCGCTCCCCGTTCACCGGCGAATCGCCACCGTGGCCGACGTCGTGGTCTAGCAGGAGGGCTATGGCGTCCTTCATGTCCTTGGCTGTGATCTCGACCACCTGGAGCTTGGTGGCCAGGAGGTCTGCCAGCGGGAGGGTGTAGCGGTCGAGCTCCAGCCTCTCGCTGAAGTCGAACTTGTGGCACATCTCGAAGACGTCCAGAAAGACGTCGACCCGCCTCTGGTTCTCAGGGTCCTCGAAGATCAGCCTCCGGAAACCCTGCAGGGCGTTGAACCTCTCCCTGGGCGCGTAACCCAGGTCGGCGAAGAGCCTTCTGATCTGGCGGGACTCCTTCTGGCGGCCCATGACGTCGATGTCGCCGTAGGTCCTCGCAAGGCCCGAAATCTTGGCCGAGGGGCAGCGAAGATAGAAGGCGAGGCCCCCGAGGAGCCTGAGGGCAACCCCCCTTCGCTCGGCCTCCTCCAGCAACCTCAACGCCTCCTGGACGGAGCTCTTCAGGGGCGTCTCGGGTCTCTCACGCCGCTCGCCAGCCAGTCCAGAGGAGCTCGCAGAGGCGGCCGGAGTGAGGGAGGCCACGTTGACGAAGCCGCGGGCGCGCCTTATGAAGGTTCTCTGGATCGCGAGGGGCTAATACAAATATTAATTAGCTGGGGCGGCTCAAACATACACCAACTTGACTCCTGAAACAGGGGGAAGCGGAAACATCGAGAAAGAGAAGGTTGTCCAGGCGGCAGCGCCCGCACAGCCCGTTGAGCCTGCGGCCCAGGCGCCTGAGGCCAAGCCTCAGGCAGAGGGTAAGCGCACACAGCTCAAGATTGTGAGAGAGAACATCGAGTCCCTATCGAAGGACGTCGGGAGCTTCAGAAGGAGCCACGAGGTGAGCATCAAATCACTGGAGGCAGATATCGCCACGCTCCGCAGGGAGCTGGCGGCGAACGCCCGTGCGAAGGACCTCCTCAGCCACGCCAAGAGTCACGACTCAAGCGCCAAGAGGCTGGAGAAGCAGGTCGCGACCCTTCGGAACGACCTGGCGGCGCTGAAGAGCAGCATCACCAAGGACGCGGCCAGGGGCAGGGCAAAGCAGGAAGCGATGCTGGCCAAGGTCCTGGCCAAGGTCAGCGCCAAACCCGCCAAGCCCAAGCCCGTGAAGGCAAAGCCCAAGCCCAAAGCCGCGAAGAAGTAGGGATCTCCGGACGGCATTGGGTGCTCGATAGGCTCCGCAGGCGCGTCCTCGCACCGGTCCCTGGAACTCGTCATCGGTCCGGGGGCGTGCTAAGGGTACCGCGGGCCCAATCGGGGCCAGGGACGAAAGTATTTACACTGACTCGACCGAGAACGTAGCCCATGAGAAAGGCGTTCGTCTTGGTCAACGTCGAACTTGGCTCCGATGCCGAGATACAGGGTGAGCTGGATAAGATCGACCGGATCATAGGGGTCCACCAGGTCTACGGCGTCTACGACCTGGTCGTGGAGATCGAGGCAGAGTCGGACAAGGAGCTCAAGGAGATCGTGTTCTCAAAGATCCGCCCGCTCAAGCACGTAAGGTCGACGCTCACGCTCACCGCCACGTCCTGAGCCAACCGCGCGGCGCTCCCCATGCCTTCTGCACCCTGACGCTCCTCTCTCGGATGAGGGGCTCGCAGCGATTCTTCCCTAGCTGTCCTTGCCCTGCGCCCTCTTCTCCCCTGCCGGCACCCGCGCCGCAGCGCCGGCCTCGTGTATGTTTATCCTGCCACGGAGCGCAGAGGCGACTGCGGCCGCGAAGGACAGGCCAGCGCCGATGTAGAACGATATGTCGAGGGCCGACATGAAGGGCGGGGCGATGGCGTTGGGGAAGAAGGTGTTCCCCTCAAGGTAGGTCAGGGCGGTCTGGGGAAGCTGCGCGACGACCTGGGCCAGCTGCGGGGCGCTGAGGATGGCGCCTATGGGGTTCTCCCCGAGGAAGGCGGCGAAGAGCGCTCCCGTGGGCGAGATCTGGGCGAAGGCCGGCGCCAGCTGGGATGCGCCCGCGCTGGTCAGTGCGGCTGCGAACGCGCTGGGGAGGTTCGTGGACAGCGCGGCGATGATTATCGTGAAGAAGAGCGCCTGGCTGATGGTCTGACCGGAGTTCTGGAGGGTCGCCCGCATCCCGGAGGCGGCCCCGCGGTGCTCCGGCGGGACCGAGTTCATGATTGACGCCATGTTCGGAGCGGCGAACATCCCGTTCCCCACCCCCATGATGAAGAGCAACACTGCGAAGGGCAGGAATGCGAAGTCGTAGGGCAGCATCGAAAGACCCAGAAACGTCACCCCGGAGATGACCAGCCCGAGAGTAGAGAGCCCCCTTGCGCCGTACTTGTCGGAGAGCATCCCGCTTAGGGGGCCCATCAGCACGAACCCGGCCATCATCGGCAGCATGTAGATGCCAGCCCAGAGCGGGGTAGAGGTGTAGCTGTATCCGTGCAGGGGCAGCCATATCCCCTGGAGCAGTATGATGAGCATTATCATCACGCCCCCGAACCCGACGGAGCTGAGGACCCCCGCGATGTTGGCCGCGCTGAACATCCTTATCCTGAAGAGGTCGAGCCGGAACATGGGGTCCTTGACGCGCGACTCGATGAAGGGGAACGCGATGAGCAGCGCGGCGCCTGACACGAGCCCCGCGATGACCCAGGGGTCGCCCCAGCCCATCTGCGCGCTTCCGTAGGGCACAAGGCCGTAGGTCACGGCCACCAGGAGCACGGTGAGTCCGATGCCGAAGGCCGCGTTGCCCAGTATGTCGAGATGCTGGTCCTTTCTGATCGTCCCGAGTTCCTTGAGCTTGAGATAGGACCAGACGGTTCCGATTACACCTACCGGCACGCTGACCAGGAAGACGAGCCTCCAGTCTATCGAGGCGAGGACGCCGCCCACGGTCAGCCCTATGAGGGTGCCGGCGAGACCCGCCACCTGGTTGATTCCCAGGGCCTTGCCGCGCTCGTTCGAGGGGAACGCGTCGGTGATTATGGCGGCGCCGTTTGCGAACAGGAAGGCTCCACCTATCCCCTGGACAATCCTGAAGAGAATCAACTCGAGGGCTCCCGCATCGCCCTTGCCGGGCGTGAGAAAGAGGAGGATTGACCCGACGCTGAAGATGGCGAAGCCGAGGTTGTACAGCCTCACCCGGCCGAACATGTCGGACAGACGCCCAAATGTGACCAGGAGAGTGGCGGTCACGATGCTGTAGCCGAAGAGAATCCAGAGGAGGTACTGGAACGACGTGAGCGGATTGATGTCGATTCCGCGGAAGATTGCCGGCAGCGATATGAGCACGATGGTGCCGTTTATCGACGCCATCATGATGCCCAGAGTAGTATTGGAGAGGGCCACCCACTTGTACTGGACCACTCAGGCCACGCTCCTAGGAGATCCTCATCGGACGGGCTGGAGCGCGTAGTCCGTCGCATCTTCCCCCGTTGAAGCGTCCTAGGCCTGCCGCCATGACAGTCAGCCCCCCTGGCTCGTCCTCCGAGACGCCCACCGACCCCGTCTCCGTCCCAATCGTGACCGGGCGTGCTTCCGCAGGAGTGAATGTCTGACTGAGGGCGGTCCTTCCAGAGTCGGCGCTCGCTGTGCCCAAACTTCCCACAAACCGGTTAAAACATTAACTATTTATACATTAACTGAACCTGTAGAAGCGTATGTCCGAGCAGTCGCGGCTGGTAGACGCACGCAACAGCGCTTTCATCGCCGTCACGGCAACCTACAAGTTGATGCACCGCAACATTACAGCGCTGCTCGCCGAGGAGGGCCTGACGCAGCCGCAGTTCTACGCGCTGAGGGTGATGGCCAGGCACGGACCGACGCCCATGAAGACGCTTAGCGACGAGCTGTGGGTCACTGCGGCAAACATCACAGGAATCGTGGACAGGCTTGAGTCGAAGGGGCTGATCGAGAGGGCCGCGTCCAAGGAAGACAGACGAACGACCATCGTAACGCTCACGGCCAAAGGGAGGAAGCTGCAGGAAGGGGTCGCCAAGAAGTACACGAAGTTCATACAGAAGGCCCTTCAGAAGCTGTCCAGGGAGGAGCAGGAGACCCTCCGCGGCCTTCTCGCAAGGCTTCAGGACGAGATGTCCGACCTAGACGGGTAGCGGGGGCACCTAGCTCTGTGAGAATCACCTTGACACTCGTGGAGGAAGAGGAATGATAGGCGTATTCGCCGGCAAGGGCGGAGTCGGCAAGACCACCTGCGCCGCGGCGAGCGCCCTCCATCACGCCTCGTCAGGCGAGCGCACCCTGGCCATCTCGACCGATGCCACGCCATCCCTTTCGCACATATTCGGGGTCGCCGCTGCGGGGAAACCTGTAAAGGTCCAGCGGTCGCTGTACATCAACGAGCTCGGCCTGGACCAGCTGAGGGGGATGTGGGACAGGAAGTTCGGCAGGGAGGTCTACAAGGTCTTCTCCTCCTTCGTGTCAATAGACTACCCGGACTTCCTCGAGTTCATGACCTCGCTGCTCCCCGGGCTCGCCGAGGAGTTCATGATAGACTACATCAGGGAGCTCAGCCGCGACGGAAGCTGCGACACGATAGTCTGGGACACGGCGCCGCTGGGCCAGACGCTGGCCCTCCTTAGGACGCCTGCCATGCTCGCGGAGCACCTGAAGATGGCCCCGCGCGTCTACTCCAGACTCAAGAGGGGCCGGGAGAACCGCGAGTCGATAATGGACGTGATCAAGCGCTGGCGGGGGCTCTCGGAGGAGGGCGTCCTCTTCCTTCGCAACGAGGTAGAGTTCACAATCGTGACCATTCCGGAGGCCCTTGCTGTCCAGCAGCTGGAGGGCGTCCTCGCCGAGCTCAGTCGGTTCGGGTTCGGGGTTAAGCGGCTGGTGATCAACAACGTCATCGCCGCGCCAGACTCGGGCTTTCTGGCCAGCAGGGCGCGGGAGCAGGCGGACCACATACGGTTCATCCACGAGAAGTTCGGTCATCTGAAGCTGGTCGAGGTGCCGATGTTCCCTCACGAGATTATGGGATTGGAAAGAGTCAGGGAAGTCGAGCGGGTCCTTTTCCGCTAGGGGACTGGCCCTTCCCACGTCTGGGCATCAGGAGCAACCCAAGGGCGTCACGGCATCCCGTGGTCGTCATATCCCCAGTTGAAATCACCGGACACCATGACCCAGACCAGGGAGAACTCCGAGCGGGAGCTGGAACCAAAGGATTACGAAATCTACCACGAATGCACGGGCGTGACGCACTTCCTCCCCCCAAAGAGACGCGAGACCTGCGGCGACTGAGGTCTAGGCCGGGAAGAGCTCGCCCAGCTCGCGGAGGTCGGCCTCCTCCATCTGCCACCCGCTGGCCCCGAGATCGTCCTTGACGTGGAGGGGGTTTGACGCCCGAGGGATCGGGAACACCCCGGGCTGGGAAGCCAGCCACCTGAGGGCGACCTGTGCCGGCGTCTTCGAGTACTTCTCGCAGAACTTCCTCAGCTTCGCCTGCTCGGTGGCCAGTTTCCCGTGACCCAGCGGACGATAGGCCAGGACGGCGATGTTCTCCTTCGCGCAGTACGGAAGGATGTCCTCCTCGACGGACCGGTGGGACAGGCTGTACTCCATCTGGGTCGAAGCCAACCGCGCCTTTCTCAGCGCGGCGTTCGCCTCCACCATCCGGTCCAGAGAGAAGTTGCTCACTCCGATGGCCCTGATCTTGCCCTGGTCCAGAAGGTCCTCCATGGCGCGCATGGTGTCCTTCATGGACATCCCGGGACGGGGGAAGTGAACCTGGTAGAGGTCCACGTAGGGGGTGCGGAGCCGATTCAGGCTCCTCTGCAGTGCCTTCAACACCGAGTCGTAGCCCAGATGAGTCGGGGAGACCTTGGTAGCGATGAAGAGGTCCTGGCGGCCGTATCCCTTGATCGCCTCCGCCACCAGCCCCTCGCTGTTGTATATCTCGGCAGTGTCGATCAGGTTGATGCCTCCCGCGAGACCCTCTCTCAGCGCCTCGACCCTCCGCGCGCTACCCCTCCTCCAGCCGAGGGACGCCCAGAGCATCCAGCCGGGGTCGTAGTAGGTGCCCATTCCGATTTCCGACACCCTGACGCCCATGCCGCCGAATGTCTTGAGCTCCATCTTCTCAGCACCTGGCTCCTGTCGTCGGGCGATGAGAGCGTTCCATGGAGTGGTGGCTGCGGAGCAGGGGGATATACAGCTTGATTGGCCGACTCGAGCCCATCAACCTCCCATCAGCTATAAACGACCATCTCCGGGGCCTTTCCGGTTGCGTGGCCGTCATGGGCGAAGAACCTCGCGTCGTAATAGTGGGGGCCGGTGCCATCGGTTCGTCGTTGGCTGGCTGGCTTGCGCCGAAGTACGCGAACCTCTCCCTGCTCGCCCGTGGCGAGGCTCTGGAGGCCATCAGGAACCGGGGGCTGAAGTGCTACCTGAAGGGCGAGAGGTCCTCGGCATCGCCGATACGCCTGCGCGCCATCGGGTCGCTGGCCGAGATTCCACCACCAGACATCCTGGTTATCACGGTGAAGGACTACGACCTTGAAGCCACCTCTCGCGACCTGAGGGCGCAGCTGGGCGACCACGAGCCCATCGTCGTGGGGCTGCAGAACGGCGTCCTGAACCAGCAGATCCTTCCCAGACACTTCTCCAAGCCGGTCTACGGCGTGGCCTGTTACAACGCCTGGCGTGAAGGACCAGGTGAGGTGGGTCACGAGCCTCGGGGCTACGTGATTCTGGGCAGGCCCACCAACGACCTCCAGGCCGAGGTGCGCACCGTGGCCGGCATCCTGGCGCTGGGCCTGAACTGTGTGACGACCGATCGCTTCCAGGACGCAGCACACTCGAAGCTGGTGATCAACCTCGCCAACGCCCTGATGACTCTGCTTGGGCCCCAGAGGCGGCCGGAGTCGTTCGGACTGCTGGCGCACATGACGGTGATGCTCCAATTCGAAGGCGTGCGGCTCCTCAAGGCGGCCGGATTCCACGAGCACAGTCTCGGCCATGTCCCGTCATGGAGGACCATCAGGATCGCTGCCATGCTGCCTGAATCCGTGACCACGCCGCTCTTCAGGCTGACCACGAAGAGGATCGGTTTAAACAGCATGTCCCAGGACGTCTTCGGAGGAAGGACCAGCACAGAGCTGGAGGCCCTGAACGGGTACATGCTGGACCTCGCGCGGCGAACGGGTTTCCCCACGCCCATCAACGAGACCATCTACGAGGTCGCGAGGGAGCGCTTCGGCCCGGGCTTCCGACCCATCTCCGAACAGGATCTGTGGTCCAGGATTCAACAGAAAGTCCGGGACGTGGGATCGACGGACGGACTTCGTGCCCGGGGATAGCACTGCCCCGTGCAGGAAACGGTCGCTTCCTCTGACCTACCGGACAGGAGCGCACTGGTCGCTCAGCGCTTTTGCCAACGACCACCGAATCCTCCAACGAACATCGGGCGTCTGCCGGGCTGCTCGACCACCTTCAGGACCACCTGCATCGACTCCTCCTCGGAGAATCCGGATTTCATAAGGGCGGCTCTGAACGCTCCGAGGGCCTCCGCATACTTGGGGGCAGTGGCAGCGAACATGTCGAGGCGGGCCGTCATCATCTGGGCCATGTTCTTCCTGAATTCAGCGCGTTCTTCATCGGTGGGGGCTTTTCTTGGCATGGTTTCTATTACCTTGCGCGCGGGAACCATCACGCCGTATAAGGCGTTCGCACGCTCGGTCCACCGGCACAGAGGCTGCCCCGACCCCCGATAGCTTTACAGCCTCCCGGGACACACGCCCGAGTGTTGCCGAGGATTCTCCTGGTCGACAACTACCTGGTTCCTGGCAGGGCTGGGGAGCTCGAGAAGTCGCTGGCGTCGAACGGCGCGTCGGTGACCGTGATCGGGAGCTCCGAGCCAACTGCGCGAGGGTTCAACAAGTTTGACGGAGTGGTGCTCAGCGGGTCTCCGGCGATGCTGTCCGAAGAGGGGGCCGAAAACCAGTTCTCCGAAGAGATGGAAGCGATCAAGCGTTCGCAGGTGCCCATCCTCGGAATCTGCTTCGGCCATCAGCTCATGGGTCTGGCCTATGGGTCGAAGGTCATCAAGGCGCCTCGCCCCACGAAAAGGTACGTTGAGACCGAGGTCCTCTTGAAGGACGCGCTCTTCTCGGGGCTGCCGAGGAGGATCTCGGTCTACGAGTCGCACTACGAGTTGGTCGACGCAGTGCCCAGGGAGTTCCTGCTTCTTGCCAGGAGTCCGACCAGCCCCATAGCCGCGATGAGGCACAGCAGACTCCCTCTCTTCGGCGTCCAATTCCACCCCGAGCGGAACAGCCCGAGGAAGCCCAACGGCGACTCCTTCGTGGGGAACTTCGTCAGGGCCTGCGCCGCCGAGAGCTAGTGCTCAGGAGCACAGGCATCGGCAGACTGAACGGAACCCGTGTCGCCTCAACCTGTCTCGGGAATCATGCTTTGCCCGCAAGGTACTCTTCCGCGGTCTCGAAGGCGTAGCCGCAGAGATGGCAGTAGACCGCGCCCTGCCTGTTGAGCCCGTTGCAGCTGGGGCACTGGAAGGATATCACCGAGAACGTCTCCGGGGCTGCCTTGGGCTTCTCCTCCGGCGGATAGGGGATGGAGACGAGGCACTCGGTGTGCTCGACGTTGGGGTGCTTCTCAATCACGTTGTACAACGTCTCCGAGAGCTCGTCCATGTCCTTGGCGGATATGACCAGCACTGCGTCGTACCTTCCCAGGACGCTGCTGGCCATCTGCACCCCCGGGATCTTCCTGGAGGAGATTATCTCGTGGGAGGTGCCGGGCTTCGTGCGCACCAGGACGTAGGCTATGACTGCCAAGGGGCCGCGCCTAATGGTGGGCGAGCGCCAGCGCCGTCTCGGTGTGGATCACGTTGGGGGCCTTCTCTATGACCCTGTAGAGCAGGTCGCCCAGGCTCTCCATGTCGGGGGCCTCGACGGTGACTATGGCGTCAAACCTGCCGTAGACCGAGTCGACCTGGGTGACCCCCTTGACCTTGGCTATCTTCTTGAGGTATCGGATCACTTCCTCGGATGTGCCGGACTTGGTGACCAGGAAGACGTAGGCTCTCATGTCAGCCGCTTGCGCCTCCCGGTCTCTTATATTCATTCGACGGTCTGGTTCACGCTGCTCGGATGGGCATCTACCTTGGCCCCAGCCTCGCCGCTCCCGCCCGAAGACTTGGGGAACTTGTAGTTCCTGACGAAGAGGCTCATGACGCCCATGGCGGCCATGAGAACCATGGCGACGCCGAAGATGAGGTTGAAGGCGAATGAGCTCGGCAGCTTGGCCACCGTGACCGGGACTCCTCCCACCAGCATGACCAGAGGGGTCGTGTAGGTCGTCATTATCGTCGTTGCGAGGACCGGACCGATCGCCCCTCCCACGTTCCTGAGCATCGTGTTCATCCCGAGGCCCACGGCGACGCTATCGCGGGGGAGCGAGATGGAGATCATGTTCACGATCGGGATGATTATGGCGACCATGCCGATGAAGGTGACGGCCGAATCAAGCGTGAGGTCGGTGGTGGTCCCGCGCTGGACGATGAACAACACCATCCCCACGACGGAGACCACGGCGCCAATGAGCAGCACCGGCTTGGGTCCGAGCCTCGTCGTCATCCTTCCCAGGAGCGGCCCGACCACGAGCATGACCACGGTCGCCGGGGCGAGCACGAGGCCCGCGGCGATGATGTCGAGTCCGAGGCCGAAGGGAACGGTAAGCTCGGCGTAGTAGATCACCCCGAAGAAGAGCAGGAACATTGTCACCCCGGAGACCAGTCCGACCATGTTCGAGATGAAGATGTTCGGTATCCTGAGGATGCTGACGTGAATCAGCGGGTTCGTCTTCCTGCTCTCGTAGACGAAGAAGAACACCATGAGAGCCGCTCCGGGGACGAGCAGCGCAAGATTCTCCAGCGAGTACCATCCCAGGGTGGGCCCCTCCGTAAGGTAGACCAGCATGAGGGTGATGCTGGCCATCAGGATGGCCGCCCCGCTGTAGTCCACCCCTGCCCTTTCTCCGGGCCTGTCGTTCTTGATCACCTTCATGACCAGCAGGAACATCAGGACGCTGAGCACGAAGGCCGTGTGAAAGGCCCACTGCCAGCCCAGGTCCTGCACCACATAGGAACCCACTATCAGTCCGGCGCTCGCGCCTATGGCGAAGGTTCCGCTTATGACCCCCTGGGCGGTCGCGACCCTCTCCTTGGGAAACACGTCGGTGATGATTGCGAGGGCGAGAGGCATGATGGCGAACCCCACGCCCTGCACGGCCCTTGCGAGGATCAGGAAGTAGATCGTGGGGGAGAAACCGGCTATGCCGACGCCGGCGATGTAGAACACCATGGCGACCAGGTACATCCTCTTCTTGCCGTAGGTGTCTCCCAGCTTCCCGAAGAGGGGCGCGACGGCGCTGCCCACTATCAGCATGGCCGAGGTGATCCACGAGGTGACGCTGGCCGTGGTGGAGAAGTCCTTCTGGATGGTGGGCACGCCGGGGATCACCATCGTCTCGACGTAGGTGGTCAGCAGTGCGATGCTGGTGAGAGTAAGCAGGACCCTCATTGGGTGCCGTCTCTCCTCCAGCAGTGCGGCGTCTATGACGGAGGCTCCGTTTCCTGTCGCTTGGGCCACCGGTCGTTCCCCATCGCGCGCTCCCCGGAGAGCGGTATAAACTCTTCACGCCCCGGAAAGATTGAAAGGAGGGACCCACCTAACGGCGAAGGATGGTCCAGGCCGATCCCGCCCTCATCGCCGTGGCGAAGGAGGGCGCAGACGACGAGCTCACCGACTACACGCTCTACACGAGGCTGTCGGCCACGCAGGACGGGCCCTCGGCCAAGGTCTTCGAAGACCTCGCCGCCATGGAGAAGAGGCATCTCGAGTTCTGGCAGAGGATGGTCCCCGACTACACTCCCCGGCTCAAGGGTTCCCTCATCAGCCGGGTCCTGTTCTTCAAGAGAATCCTCGGGCTGACATTTGCCATACGCTACCTAGAGAGGCACGAGTCTGATTCAATCAGGAGGTACAAGGCGGCCGCTCACCTCGTGCCGCCTGAGGACAAGGCGGCCTTCGACGAGGTCCTGGCCGACGAGGAGGAGCACGAGAACGAATTCGCCTCCAGGATAGAGAGTTCGACGGTCCGCTACATCTCCTTCGTTGTGCTCGGCCTCGCGGACGCGCTTGTCGAGATAACCGGCATACACGCAGGGTCCCTGGGCATCTACAACAAGACCGAGATAGCCGGCCTGGCGGGTATCATCGCAGGCGGCGCGGCCTCCCTGGCCATGGCCTCGGCCGCCTACGCCCAGGCCAAGGCAGGGTTCAAGGGGTCCGCCGGTCGGTCCGCCGTCTACACAGGCGTCTCCTACTTCATCACGGCCATAATCCTGGCCACCCCATACTTCCTCACGGGGAGCCAGATCGACGCCATCAGCATCTCCCTGACCCTGGCGGTCGTGATAGTCACCTTCGCCTCCTACTACAGCTCGATCATTTCGATGAAGCCGTTCCTGCGTGACTATCTCGAGCTCCTGGCGATACTCTTCAGCGTGACCGTGGCCCTCTACCTCTTCGGCACTTTCATCAGGATTGAGACCGGCGTCACCATCTGAGGCAGGAGGAGATGGACCTCTTTGCAACCCTGCGAGAAGTCGCCTGGACCGCCCTGAGAACATGACGGACATGGCATCTGTGCGGAGGGCCGAGGCCCGCGACGTCGCTGCGATAGCCCGCATCCATGTGGATGGCTGGCGCTCGACCTACTCCGGGATAGTCCCAGACGATTACCTTGCGGGGATGTCCTACGAGAGCCGGGAGCAGAGATGGAAGGCGGCGCTGGGAGACCCCAAGGGCGAGACATCGACATTCGTCGCCGAGGCCGGATCCGACGGCGTCGTGGGCTTTGCAACATGCGGGCCCGAGAGGACCGGCGACCCAGACTTCAGGGGAGAGCTGCGCACGATCTACGTCGCCGGCCACATGCAGAGGAAAGGAGTTGGGCTGATGCTCACCAGCTACGTCGCGGATGACCTGCGGGTCCGCGGCCTCGGTTCGATGCTGGTCTGGGCCCTGGAGTTGAATCCCTCGACGCGCTACTACGAGGTGATTGGGGGCGAACGGGTGCGGTCCAAGGAGATTGTCATCGGGGGGCGGCCGCTGACTGTAGTCGCCTACGGGTGGAGTAGCCTGGAAACGCTGATTGCGGGTCTGAAGAGCCGGATGGAAGAACGACGATAGGGCGCGGCTCGGCTAGTCCGTGGAGCCTGAGCAGATCCTCTTCAGCGCCCTGCGTGTCCCTGTCCTGAAGTGTGACTTCTCCCACGACCCGAGCAGCTTGTAGACGCCTCTGAAGTCCACGTTCCACTCGGCCTCGACGGCGTTGTCCCTCACCGCCACGGTCTGCCTTCCCCTGAAGGGTCCGTCGACGAAGTCTATCGTGAGCGTCCTGCCCTTCTCGTCGACCTCCACCTCCGCCGTGCCCTTTCCCCCGAAGGCGAAGACGACGTCGGCCATGACCTTCTTCCCATCCTCCCTGACCTTGAACTCCCTGGTGCCGTGCCAGTATGAGGGCAAGGCGCCGAGGTTCGACACCCTGGTCCAGACGTCGACGGGGTCTCCGCTGAACTCGCATCTCTCCGTGAACCGCATGCAAGTGAGGGCTGCTCGGCCCCGCTATATTCGTTGAACGGGCCTAGGCCGACAGGACCTGCCTGAAGTACTCGAGAAACCTCGCCGAATCCACGCCCAGAGCCACCTCCACGTTCGGCTTCCTGTGCTCCCTGAGCCTCTCCTCGGGGACGCAGGCGCCCCGCGTATAGGCTCCCGACGGCTCGACGCGGAGGTACATTGGTAGCAGCTCCAGGAATGTCTCGTCCAGGCAGAAGCCCATGGCCAGGGGATCGTGCAGCGGGCATCCCGGAATCCCTCCGTCCGCGTAGACCTTCTGGTAGTGCGGCACTATCGACTTCGCCAGCCTGCCTGCCGCAGAGTCGCCGACTTCGGCGAGTCCGGCCGGAGTCAGGAGAACCCTGTGGGTGACGTCGAGCGGGACGAGCACCTTGGGAACTGTGGTCCTCTGGATTACGTAGTCTGCAGCGTCAGGGTCGGCGTAGAAGTTGAATTCCGACAGGCTGTCCACGTTGCCCGGGACGTGGATTGCGCCGCCCATGATGACCAGCCGCTTCACCCTGCTCATGGCCATCCCGTGCCTCTGAAACGCCAGCGCGATGTTGGTCAGGGGGCCCGTCGCCACGATGGTCCTCACCCCGGACTCGACGGAACTGGCGATGAAGTCGGCCGCGTCCTCAGGTACGGGCCTCCTGGATGAGCCACGGGGCAGCAGTGGGCTGTCTCCAAGGCCGTCCTTCCCGTGGACGCCGGCTCCACGGACGGGGACGGCTCTCAGGGGCCTGCTGGCGCCCCTGGCCACCGGAACGTCCTCGTCGAAGTAGTCCAAGAGCCTGCAGGCGTTGCGGGTGGTCTTGCTCACCGGCACATTTCCGCAGACCGTGGTCACGCCCTCCAGTTTCACCCGCCCGGACTTCAAAGCCAGGACGAGGGCTAGGGCGTCGTCGACGCCGGGGTCGCAGTCGAGTATCATTCGTCTATCTTTGCTCAACCCTCACGCTCCTCCGCAACCAACCGGCGCGCTGGCCCTGATAAGTAATCATCGGGGCCCGTGCCAAGGATCGGAGCGCCTGGCCGACATCGAAGGAGCGCAGCACCCGTAGCACGGGCCAGGTCCAACCCTCAGATGGTTTATCTGTGACCGGGAACGCTGACGACCATCCATGCACTCAGACGAGGAGGAGCGAGCCACCGAGGGCGTCATCGACCTGCTGTCGCTGCTTTCGTCGGGAGGCATCACCGTCACAGTCGCCGGCCACCCTCTTCTCTCGGTGGATTCCAGCGAAAGGGCGGTGGACCTTGACATTCATGGGGCCAAGGAGGCCGGCCTCAGACTCTCGGACCTTGTCGGCCTGGCGGAACCCGGTGCGGGAGTCCTGAGGGGTTCCGAATCCGTCGCCAGCAGGCTTTCGCAACTCGGATGGAGGCTGACGATCTATGACAGGGGGGACAAAGTCGCGTCACTTGGGAGCGGAGTCTCCAGGCTCACAGGCCACATCAGCGTGAACCCTCTGAGGCTCAAGGGGCTGTCGGAAGCGCTGCTGTAGGCGGCGGGTTCTCGGGACCTAGGCCGACGAAAGCGCTGCTACGTTCTTCGCCGCCAGGGCCTTCTTCTCTTCCTCGGTCATGTCTCTCATGTGGACCGAGACAGAGATCAGGCCGTTCAGCTCCACGCTCATGTTCATGTTTGGAAGCGTTACGGTGACCTTCTGAAAGTCGAGATCGAGTTCCGAGTGCTTGTTGGCCAGGGCTTCGAGCAGGCCCGCCAGAGCTCCCTTCTCCATGTGTCCGGGCTCATTCTCTTTGGTTTCAGACATGAGAAAAAATCCGGCTCCCGGGGTATTTACGCATTTGTCGCATTCAGCGCCCTGCGGCGTGATTGCCATCCTGCCCCGGGGCGCTAGCTCATCCCGCGGTGGCTCACAGTATTCCTTTCAGGGCCCTGAGGTGCTCGCTCGTGACCCCCTCCGGCCAGGACCCTAGGAGGAAGCCGTCGAACCCGGCGCTTGAAAGAGCCTCAATCTTCCTCCGGAGACCCTCGTTGTCGTTGCAGCTCTCCCAGATGCAGGGCTGAATCGGGACCTTGCCCACGAGCGTCTTCAGGTACTTCATCTGGCGCGCGACGACGGAGCTGTCGAAGGCGTTGGAGTAGAGCAGGAGGTGCGTGAGTCCGCCGGAAGGGAGACAGGGGGTGTACCTCTTCGGACCAGGCCCCAGGTCGAACGCATCCCGTATCATGCGCACAAGCGAGTCCCTGTCCGCACCGGTCCGGGAGGCGACCTCCTGGGCGAAGAGCGGGATCGCTGAACCGGGAAGATGGTCGGAGAACTTGGGCATCAGGATGTCAAGATTGAAGGAGAGCGTGAGGAAGTCTGTGCCCATGATCTGGCTCATGGAGGGGAGCTGGAACTCCAGCCCGAACTGCAGCTTGGGGTTGCACGTCCTTGCGGCGTCGCGTCCCGCCTCCAGCAGCAGGCGGCAGTACTCGGTCATCGAGTCCATCCTGAAGCTGAGCCATTCGGCCAGGCGAGGCCACCGGACGAAGAAATTGGCCACGTCGTCGGCGTTCACGGACGGCGGCGCGCCAGTCTTCCCCGGTGAGACCCCGCGGCTCAGATAGGCGAGGAAGAGTTTCGCCGAGTTCAGCATCCTGCCGAGGTCGAAGCCCTGCTTCAGGGCGGCCTCGTCGCAGGCCGGGCAGAAACAGGAGAGCGTGCTCTCGATGTCGAATTTCGGGTGGGCCCGGAGGAGCATGTGCGGGTACTCGAGGTGGTCGAAGGCCAAGATGTCCATGTCCGGCCAATTGCAGACGAGCTGGCGAATCACGAACTCGCCGTACCTTCGCACGTTAGGATCGTTCGGGCACCCATAGACCGGGAAGCCGGCGGGCCCGGACAGCCGCCTCCCGGTGACGTCCATCAGGGATGAACCCCTTAGCTTGTCGCTCCCGAGCCAAAGAGGCGCCAGGTTGCAGGTGACCTTGAAACCCCTCGACTTCGCCTCACCCATGAACCTGAGGGCCGCCTTGAACTCGTCTCTCCTGACCAGCGGGAGGTCCAGGTCCAGCCCCCTCTTCGAAGGAAGGACCCTCGGGGCGGGCCCGCTCGCCGGACCATGGCCGACCGGATCCTGCCGAGGGAAGAAGTCGAGCAGCTCTATGCCGTCAACCTTAGTGTAGCGGGACAGGTCGTCGAGCAGCCTCTCGGACTCGTGGAGGGCCACCGACCATGGGATGGATACGGATCTCAAGTGCTCTGGTGCCTCAGGTCCGGCGCAAGCGGGGGCGCCTTCCTAAGCCTTCCTGAGCTTCCGGGACTGGGCAGGCCCAGTCCTTCTCTCCACCTTCACTCCCTTGGATGATAGTTCGGCGAGCAGGCGCGCGACGGCCGCCCGTCCAAGCACCTCCTCGGGAGGCAGGACCCCCTGGCCCTCAATCTCACCCCTGCCCAGCATCCTGGCGACTATGGCGGCCGTGAAGCCCGTGGTGCGCCCCATGGATGTGATGCCCTCGGCCTCGTCGTAGCGGTCTATCAGCTTGAAGACGACCTTCACCCTGTCCCCGTCCCGCCTGCCGACAGACTCGACCCTCATGACCGTCAGGTCCCTTGGGTCTCCCCTGGTCAGGACCTTCTGGAGGACGGCCTCAGAGACCTCGATGGGCGCGACAGTCCTGTCGCCCACCTTCACGGGCTCTGTGCTGAAGAACCCGGCGTCAAGCAGGAACTTGATCCTCTCGGCGTGCCCCGGGAACCTCAGGGTCCTCTCGTCCAGCTGCTTCAGGCTCCTGAGAGTGTAGATGGAGGAACCCAGTCCGTCGGTGAAGAAGGCCTCGAGGGTGCCCACCGGCCTGCGGAACCTGACCCTCTCCACCTGGCCGAAGGGGTCCACCGACCTCACTTCGCCGTCCCTGATGACTCTTGCGCTGACGTACTCGCGTATCAACCCCCTCACCGAGAAGACCAGGCGGTACGAAAGCGGCGGCTCGGGCCTCTGCGGGAGCCCGCCGACGTAGATATGGCCCTCCTCGGCCTCGTCCATCCCCCGGATTCCCTCGGCGACGAGGATGTTTGAAAGACCGGGCGCGACGCCGCATCCCGGGATCAGGGCCGACCCGTGGGCCCTCGCGGTCCGGTCCAGGGCCATCTGCTCGTCCTCGAATGCCGTGTTCACGAGCTTCGCGCCGCAGCCGACGGCGGCCAGGTCTGCCCGATGGACCGCTCCATGGGGAAGTGCGCTCACGGCCGAGTCGCACCCCTTCAGGAAACGGACGACGCTGTCTCTGTCGGTGACGTCGAGCTTCCTCGTGACCGCCTTCTCCCCGATCCTCTTTCTGACCGCGGCGAGCCGCTGCTCGCTGACGTCTGCCACGCTCACCTCGTCCACGTCGCCGGACCGAGCGAGGTCCCACGCGATGACGGAGCCCATCATCCCCGCTCCCATGACCGCTATCTTCATCGCAACCTCGACGGCGCTCACGTCATTTAACGGTTGGTTGGCGGATTGGCCGAGCCCGCGAGGGTATTTAGGCGCCGGTGAAGCGCATGGTGCCATGAGGGGCGACTTCAGTAGGGCGACATTCAGCACGAGGATGCGCTACGGCAGCGTCACGCTGCAGGAGGGGCGCGTGCAGCTGGACACCGACTGGAACGAGAAGTCGGAGCTGCAGATCAACGGCGGCCTCGTCTATCTGGACGTCTGGGAGAGGGACCTGCGGGCGACCGAGGAAGTCTCGAGACAGAAGGATGCTGCCGCCGAGAGCTATGGCCTGCGGATGGTGAGGGAGGTGGCGCTGGACGGCAGGACATCCTCGACCCTGCACGCGGCGCTCGGCAGGGCGACTGAGCTTCAAGGAGGGTCCTTCCTCCTTCCAGACCTTGAGGTGAGCGTCGAGGGCGTCCCTTGGAAGAGGGTGGGCTCTTTCTCGGGGAGCGGCCCGCGGGATCAGGTCTACGTGATCAGCGAGGCGAACGGGTTCTCGTCCATCACCTTCGGCGACGGGAAGCGGGGTGCTCGGCCTGAGCCAGGCTCGAGAGTGGTGGCCAGCTACAGGTTCGGGGGCGGGGCGGAGCCCCAGACAGCCCCGAAGCGTCGCAGGTCTGCCAAGCAGGGGAAGGTCTGACCGTCGAGCCGAAGTGGCTGCCCAGCCCTGGAGAATTCTCCCGGGGCTAGGGGTCGTCCCGTTGGGTTGCTTTCCCCGGACCGTGCAGAGCTGGTCTAGCCGACCCAGACCGCTCATTGAAGTCTGAGCTGGACCCCCAGCTTCCTTGAGAGGTTCTCGAGGTCCTGTGCTATGTAGAAAAACGCCATCCAGCTCCACTTGCCCCATCTCCTGATGCCTTCGGCCTTGATCGTCTCCACCGCCGCTCTCGCGTCCTCGGGCTCCTTGCCGTAGAACAGCTTTCCGAAGACATCGGCGGACCACACGTCTATCGGGAAGCCCGCCTTCGGGCTGACTATGTCGGCAGAGTAGTTCCCTATCCCGGGGAGTTCCATCAGCTTCTCCTTCGCCTCCTCGGGGGGCAGCCTGGCGAGCTCCTCCATCGTCGGGAAGCCGCCATCGAGCAGAGCGTTCGCCAGTTCGACTATCCTCCTGGCCCTGTAGCCCAGCCTGCACACCCTGGCCAGCTCCTCCGGCATCAGTCGTGAAATCGTTCCGGGCAACGGCCAGGCGCGCACTCTTTCTCCTTCGAACTCGGCTTCTTCGCCATATCTCGCCATGATGCAGGCCATCATGGCCTCGCTCCTCTTGATGGGAGCCATCTGAAGGCATACGGCGAGGATTGCGGACCCGAAGACGTCGCTCGGGTGCGTATCGTGCATCCCGCGCAGGTCGTCTATGGTGTGCCTGAGTATGCTGTCCCTGCGCGCCATGGCGTAGAAACCGCCCAGGTCCTCGTTGGTTCCCAGCATGTCTTCCAGGCTCCTCCGGAGATTCCTCTTCAGCGACGGCTCTGGCTCGCGCTCCAGGACGGCGGTGGCTAGGATTCTCGGGGAATCGGTGTCGCCTCCTGACACCAGCTTCAGACCCACGAGCCTGCCATCGATGTGGAGCGCGGTCGACAGGGCGCCACCCTCGTAGATCTCGGACGGCGTGAACAGGTTCCAGCCAGCAGGCTTCCTGACCGTCAGCTCGAAGCTGTACGGGGCCTTCGGCCGCAGTATGAAAGTGCATCTCCGGGTCAGCCTCACCATGGGTCCCGGCCCCCCTCCCCCACAGAGCCGGAGGACGCATCGCCCCCGTCATCCGCTCTGCGAGCGTTGACGCCTGAGCCCTGGCCGTGGCCGGCGGGTGTCTCACCTGGTCGGGACCAGGCCCGAGCACGGGCTCTGTCGGCTCGCGCGGCGGCCGACGCCTCCGTCCTGGTCTCCTTGCCACGCGCCAGGGAGAGAAGGAGGGCCACCGCGAGAAGGGCGATGGAAGCGGTCAGCGCCGAGTGCATCCCCTGCACGAACGCAGCCGACAGCCCGCCCGATATCCCGCCAACGCCCAGGAAGATCGAGAACGCCAGCTGGCGAGGGATGGACAGGGAGGCTATGAGGAGCGCCATGGCAAAGCTGCTGACCATGCCTATGTTTGAGAACGTGCGAAGGAGGCCAGAGGCGACCCCGTAGGCGTTGCGCGGCGCGCTCGCCATCACGGCGCTATTGTTGGCCGGGAAGAAGGTGCTCGAACCGCACCCCGTCACGACCGATCCGAGGATGACCACGTAGAGAGATGCATCCAGCGAGAGGGTCGAGTAGACGAGGATGCCCAGAATCTGGACTGCAAGCCCTATCGAGCCGACCACGCGCGCCCCGAACCTGTCGGCGAAGCGTCCCGCGAATGGCGCTATGATCGCGCCGAGGACGTAGCCGGGCACGAGAAGCAACGACGCGTTGAAGGGGGAGAGGGCCCTGGGCCCCTGGAGATACATGATGACGAGGAAGAGCACGGCAAAGCTCGCCAGGGCCTGGAAGAAGGCCGCAAATATCGATGCGGTGAGGACCCGCTGCCGCAGGATCCCCAGGTCGATGAGCGGAGATGCGGCGCGCCTCTCGAAGAGGACGAAGGCAACCACGGTGACCAGGCCCGCCCCGAGCTCGGCGCCGTAGGTCGGTGACCATCCCGAGCCGGTGAGGTTCGACAGGCTGAGCAGCACCAGGAAGAGGCCCGCGCCCAGCAGCCCCATCCCTATTAGGTCGACCCTCGCCTTCACCCTGGGGGAGCGATCCTTCAGCGCGTAGTAGCCCACAGACGTGGCCAGGGCTCCGATTGGCAGATTGATGAAGAAGATGTAGCGCCAGTTCAGGAAGGTGACGAAGGCCCCTCCCACGAGTATCCCGAGTATCGCGCCGGCAGACCATCCAACTCCGGTGAACCCGTAGGCCTTCCCCCTCTCGTGAGGCGGGAATGTGTCGGCGATGACCGCCCCGCTGTTCGAAGAAATGAGGGCCCCGCCGGTCCCCTGTATGACCCGGAATGCGATCAGTTCAGGACCCGTAGTGGAGACTCCGCAGAGCAGGGAACCCAACGTGAACACGGCGAACCCGAGGTTGTACATCCGCGCCCTCCCGAACATGTCGCCGAGCCTGCCCACCTGGGTGCCGAGGATGGTTATGACCAGCAGGTAGGACATTATCACCCAGATCATGTTCACGATGTCGGAGTGGAGGTCCTTCATCATCACCGGAAGGCCAAGCACCACGGCAGTCGTGTCGATGGCGCTCATCATCACCCCCGTCATGACGATGGCCAGGACCGTGGCGCGGTAGCGCCCCTCGGAAGACGATTCGGACAATTCAGACACTTCGGTCGCTACTTTCGCAGGCTCTTGGTCCCCTTCGGTACGTAGTCGAAGAACTTCTCTACGGTACTCTCCGATGTCCATTCGGCCCTGAGCCTGGTCTTCTTCTCGGCTCTTCGCAACTCCGACAGCAGGGCGCGGTTCAGGTCCCTTGCTGTCTCTCCTTCGAGCACCCCGCCGATCTCGAACCCGCCCTCGATGGGCTCGATCTTGCCCTGCTTGGCGAACAATCGTTCGAGAACGGGCTTGACAGCAGAGGGATTGTCGCTGCTCACACGAGCGACCAGACTGAACCTCTTTCGCGCTGGTGCCAACGCCCTCTCGATGGTCACGGCTCTATTAATACCTAGAAAGGGCAGCCTAGGTGATGTCAGGTTACAGGGGTGGCGCGCTGGTCAGGGGCCGCAGTCGCGGCGAACTCCGTGTTGGGCGCGGATGTCCTCGGGCTGCACCGGGGTCCTTCGGATTCGTCTTCCGAGAGCCCTCTCCAGGGACCTGACCAGAGCCGGAGGGACTCCGGTGGTGGACGCCTCGCCCAGTCCCTTGACTTCGTGGAGGCGCTCGGTGTCTCGCTTCACGAACCGGACCGACACAGGGGGCATCAGGGGCGCCGAGACCAGACCTGCGTCAGCCAGCATGGCGACGAGCGGCTGGCCGTCCTCGCTGTATCTGGCGGTCTCGTACAGTACCTGACCGATCCCCTGCGCCGAGCCGCCGACTACCTGGCTTTCCGCCATGGATGGGCTGAGCAGCCTCCCGGCGTCGTAGTAGGCGAGGCATTCATCGACCTTCGCCTCCCCGGTCTGTCTGTCGAGCGAGGCCTTCACAAGATTGGCTCCGAAGGAGTTAGACTGCTCGGTCTCTCGATGAAAGACGGTCACATCGAACTCGTGCTTCAGGAGTTCCTCGTGGTTGTACCCGCCGAACTTGCTCTGCGCCTGCTCCTTGATCTTCGTGGCCGCCTCGACCAGGGCGTGGGTGGCGACTATGGCCGTCCTGCTCCCCCAGGTGCCTATTCCCTGGTCTAGCTCGTCGGTGTCGCCCGGCTGCAGCTCGATCGCCTCCTTCGGGACACCGAACTCCTCGCTCAGGATCACCTGCGGAATCACTTCGTGATCCTGACCGCCCTCGCTTCCCCCGAGCCAGACGCGAATCTTCCCTCCCTTGACGGAGACTCTGCAGGACTCGCCCGGCTGTACCGCCGAGGTCAGGATAAAAGTGGAGAAACCATACCCCTCCTTGCTTCTCTTCGCGTAGCCGAGTTTGCTCGCGGCCTCCTTCAGGAACGGCTCAAAGGCCTCCAGCTCCAGCCCCAGCGGGGAGGTCCAGGCCTTGGGGCTGGCGTTCCTCAGCCTGACCTCAAACGGGTCGAGCCTGAGCTCGTCTGCCAGCATGTCCATCATCCTTTCGTAGACGAACGCCATCTCGGGCCTTCCGGCTCCCCTGTAGGGCCCATAGGGCACCTTGTTGGTGTAGACCGAGGCTGCCGTCACGAAGGCCTTCTCGATTGCGTAGGGGCCTGTGATCTCGCTGGACATGAACCTCGGAGCGAAGACGGCTATGCCCTGAGCGAAGGCCCCGCTGTCCACCAGCAGGTCGGCCTTGACCCCGCGGACCCGGCCGGTCCGCTCGGCGAAGATCTTCACCCTGCATCTTGCCCCACGACCCTGTGATGTCGCCTGTAGGTGCTCCGACCTGGTCTCGATCCACTTCACGGGCCGGCGAGTCTTCATGGAGACATAGCAGGCAACGGCGTACTCCGGGTAGATCGCACTCTTGCTCCCGAAGGCTCCGCCCGTGTCCATCTGGACAACCCTCACCGCCTCCCGGGGCAGCTGCATGGCACTGCATATGCCGCTCTTCCACGTGTGCACGGACTGGGTCGAGGCCCAGACCGTGAGCCTCGAGCCGTCGTAGTGTGCTACGAGCCCCCGCGTCTCCACGGGGTTCGGGCATATCCTCTCGTTTACCAGTTCGTCCTCGAGGACGACCGGGGCGTCGCTCTCGAAGTCCTGGCCGAGCTGGACCCTGTTGACGACGTTCGACTTGGTGCCCGGATGTATGGGCTCGAAGGTCTGAGCCTCCTCGGGGTCGACCAGAGGCCTGAGGGGGTCGTAGTCCACCTCGACCTCCTCGGCCAGGTCCTCTGCCCTGTAGGGGTCGGCGTCGAAGACGGCTGCCACCGGCTGGCCGACGTAGCTCACGTACTCGGAGGCGAGCACAGGGTACGGAGCCGTGGGAGGTCCCCCTCCCCGGGCGCCTTCGCCGACCGCGGTCAGGTTGGCCTTGAACTCCTCGCCGCCTAGGCCTCCCTTCACCCTGACTATCCGCGCCCTCGCGTAGGGACTTCTGACCAGCTTCAGGTGCAGCATCCCGTCGAGGCGCAGGTCGTCCACAAACCTGGCCTTACCGGTGATTCGCCTTGGAAACTCAACGGCTGCACGGGCGCCTGACGGGGAGGACAACTCCCCGTTCCAATCCCCCTCGTCGCTCAATGCGTCTTTGTGGTGAGGACCCGCTACTTAAGCAGGAACGGCTCCCCCGCGAGCTCCTCCGACCTGGCGCATCGTCACAGGGACCTCGAATGGCACGTGACCAGGAGGTGTGATCCCTTCGAAGACGGCTGCCCATTCTCCTGGTCTGGCATCCTCATCGTTTCCGGTCCGCCGAACGTGACCTTCGGACGGCGAGCTCGGCGATGACGAGATTCAGGAGCAGGAATATGCCCGTGAGGGTCTTGTGGACCGCACCGCTCCAGGTCCAGTACCCCACGGCGAAGAGGGGCAGGTACTCCACAAAGAAGAGGCCGAAGAATATCGGCGCCGCGACCGTGAGATACAGGTTTGCATCAGACCTTCTGGGTCTGCCTGCCTCGGGTTCCGCTCCCTTGGAGACTGGGTCCAACCTCTCGTACGGGGAACGGGAACCCGGATATAACTTGAGAGCGGCCGCCATCTCCATCACCCCAAAGCGAAGCTTATCTTGAGGCGTTAGCACCGTCCTGGTAACTTGAAGGACCGGCGGAAGGGACAGCTCGCCTTCGTTGTGCAGAAGCACAAGGCAAGTTCGCTGCACTACGACTTCCGGCTTGAGATAGGCGGCGTGATGCCCTCCTGGTCCGTTCCAAAGGGGCCCACGCTCGACAGCCGTGTGAAGCGCCTCGCGCTGCCGACGTCCGACCATGAGCTGGAGTACCGCCGATTCGAGGGGGTCCTACCTCCCGGGTACGGGGCGGGCCCCGTGATGATCTGGGACGAAGGTGCCTACAATCCAGAGGTCGAGACAGGCGAGGGCGGCCGGAAGGAGATAACCGGGAAACAGGAAGCGGAGGAGGTTGCCGCCAAGGGCCTCAAGGAGGGGAACCTCAAGTTCACTCTCTACGGGAAGAAGCTGCACGGCTCATTCGCCCTGGTCCGGACGAGGGGATTCGGGGGCAAGGAATCATGGCTGCTTCTCAAGCACCGGGACGAGTACTCAAGGGATGGATACGATGCAAAGGACTTCGACTTCTCAGCAGCGACCGGGAGGTCAATGGCCGAGATTGCCGGCGAAGGCAGTCAAGTCGACCAGTCACGGCTGTAATCGCAGCACCCGACGGGTGGGCGGAGCAACCGGTGCCGCGCACGGCAATCTGCCGAAGCGCTCCTCGACCCACTCGGGTTGAGATGGTCGGGGACTCAGCCGATGTGCATTATGATCAGGTAGGTCAGGCTGGCCACCGTCGCGGAGGCCGGAATGGTGATCAGCCAAGCCCAGGCGATTCTCCTGGCGACTCCCCATCTGACCGCAGAGAGGCGTCTCGTGGCGCCCACTCCCATGATGGAGCCGCTCACGCAGTGGGTCGTGCTAACAGGGATGCCGAGGAGGGAGGAGGTCATGATGACGGTTGCAGCGGTCGTCTCGGCGGCGAATCCATGTACAGGGTCGAGCTTCGTGATCCTGAATCCCATCGTCTTCACAATCCTCCATCCGCCGAACAGCGTCCCCAGTGCGATTGCCGAGTTGGCCATGATCGCGACCCATATGGGCACGCTGAACTTCGACAGGTACCCGGTCGATACGAGCAGCGCAGTCACGACCCCCATCGTCTTCTGGGCGTCGTTGCTGCCGTGGCTGAGGCTCACGAGACTCGACGAGAGGATCTGAAGCCTCTTGAAGTACCCGTTCACAAGCCGGGTGGAGTACCGACGGAATGCCCGGAGCAACAGGGTCATGAGGAAGAAGGCCAGGACGAGTCCTATCAACGGAGAAGCGACCAGGAAGACGAGAGTCTTGCTAAGGCTCGCGATGACGAGGACGCCGGTGCCGGCCTCGGTCACGCCCGCCCCTATCAGCCCCCCAATCAGCGCGTGGGAGGAGCTGGTGGGCAGGCCGAAGAACCACGTAATGATGTCCCAGGAGATGGCACCCACGAGGGCGCCAAGAATGACGTGCGCGTTTATTGCGCTCAGGGCTATTATCCCCGAGCCTATCGTTCCCGCAACTGCGAACCCGAAGACAATGAACGCGACAAAATTGAATGTCGCTGCGAGGCCGACTGCCGCAAGCGGCGAGAGCGCCCTCGTGGACACCACCGTCGTGATCGAGTTTGCGGCGTCATGAAAGCCGTTCATGAAGTCGAAGGCGTACGCGACGCCGATTATCCCAATCACCAGTGGCGTGAACGTGGCGCAACCACTCCTAGGAGTAACGGCGTACTATGTCTCTCAGCACCTGGCTGACGTCCTCGCACCTGTCCGTGACCGTCTCCAGTTCCTCGTAGATTTCCTTGAGCTTCATGATCTGTATCACGTCGCTGCCCTTGAAGAGCTGGGCGACGCTGTCGTTCAGGATGACGTCTGCCTCGTTCTCCAGCGTGTCGACTGCTATGCACCTGGTGTCTATCTCCTTCATCTTGTGGCCCCTCATCGCCACGAACGCAGCATGAATCTCGTCCACAGAAAGGGCCACGATGTTCGCCAGCTGTTTCATCGGCTCCGTCGATTCCTTCACCTCGTAGAGCACGATTCTGTTTGCGGCAGAGTCCATGAAGTCCAGCACGTCGTCGTAGAGCGAGGCGAGCCTAGTGATGTCGTCCTGGTCGATGGGCGTCACAAAGGTGGAGTTCACCTTCTCATAGATCTGGTGGACTATCTCGTCTCCCCGGTGTTCGATTGCCTTCATTTCAGCTCTCTTCGCCTCCATTCCATCGAACTCGGTGATCATCTGCCTTAGCACCCTCGCGCCGTTCACCACATTGCTCGACTCATCTTCCAGCATGTCGTAAAACAGCTTGTCCTCCGGGATTAGCCAGCTCCTGAGCCCCATCCTGGGTCGGCCGGGGGTCTCGGTCGATGTCTAATATTGATGTTGCAGCTCGGTGCTGGGCACGCCCTTGGTGGACGGGAGTTGGCCTGTTGCTAAAAACGAAATCACCCGTCCCCTAATATCAAGAACAGCACGCGTTACGCGCGACAATCATTGACAATGACGACTCTGGAGAAGGCTCCGAGCGTGAGCGCCAGCCCTGCGACCACTGGGACCTTCACGCGGATAATCGCTATCGCGAACCAGAAGGGGGGTGTCGGGAAGACCGACCTCACGGTCAACCTCTCGTGCCAGCTCGCATCTGCCGGCAAGAGGGTGCTGCTCATCGACATGGACCCACAGGCGAACGCCACCGACTATCTGGTGGGCCCTGATACGCCAATCGTGAAGACGACCGCAGATCTTCTGCTCGAGGACGGCGTCTCCCTTGGCGACGTGCTGATCAGACGCTGTAGGCAGAATCTCGACGTCGCTCCGGGAAGCGGGGACCTCAGCGCCTGCCAGGTCCGCCTCGCCAACGACATCAACATGCAGTTCAAGCTGAAGAAGAAGCTGAAGGAGCTCAGGGAGGACGGTGAGTACGACTTCGTGGTCATCGACACTCCTCCTTCTCTCGGCATCCTCACGGTAAACGCCCTCACTGCGGCGAACCAGGTCCTGATACCCGTCCAGACGCAGTACTTCGCCATGGAAGGGGTCGTCCAGCTCCTCGAGACCATCAGGAAAGTCAAGGAGGACATAAACCCGGGCCTCGAGGTTCTCGGGGCGGTGCTCACGCTCTACGACAGACGGACGCTCCTCTCCAGAGAGGTGGAGGCGAAGGTCCGGAACGGATTCACCGACGGGGTCGTCTTCTCGACTGTCATCCCTGTCAACGTGAGACTGGCCGAGGCGCCGAGCTACCACAAGTCCATCTTCGAGTACGATTCCGATTGCAACGGGGCAAGGGCCTATGGAGCGCTGGCGCAGGAGATACTAACTTGCCTCGGGGCCTAGGCGAGGACCCGCTAACCCGCCAGCGAAAGGCCAACAGGCGTGCGGGTAGGCACTCGGCCTCGGTGGCGACGGCCTCCAACGCGTCGGGCGGCGTCTCATCCGTTAAGTCTGAGGCTGGGGAACGTATCGCTCCGAATGCCTCGTCTTCCCGACCGGCGTCCTACAACGACGTCTTCTTCCGGAAGCGCTCGGAGATCGACGCGGTCACGGCGAGCGTCGGATTCAGCCAGGGCATGACCATGCCGGCGATATCGGCCTCGGCAACCGCCCATCAGGTCGCTTCAGAGCCTGAGCCAGCTGAGCCCCCGGCGAGCGCCAATGCGGCAGAGCCTCCAGCGGCAGCAGCCCCTGTCCCATCGGTCCCCGTCCACGAGCCTGTTGACTCTTCCCCGCAGCTGATCCCAATGGCCGTTCCTGTCGTCCCGGCGGCAGACGCAGAAGTGGGTCAGTCTTCTGTCCGGACAGAGGCGCAGGCCACAATCATCGAGCCCCACGAGGGCGGGTTCCTCAAGAGGCTCTTCGGAAGGCTCCGTAAGTAGGCTCAAGTCGCCCATCAGCGCAGGCAGGGTCTGAATCTGACCCAGCCGCATTGCCGCCGGTGCACCGCCTGGGGGCGCATGTTCCCTGGAGCCAGGCCATCCCCTGCGACAACCTTCCGCCGTCGGTCTCCGGGGCACGACCTCGGGGAGCCTTGGATCGCGGGATAGCGCCAAGTAAATAAGCGATGATTCCTCCGCTGTCCGACGAGGGCAACCGGAAGATGCGGAAGAGCACGATACCCGAGTGGGCGATTGCGAGGGAGAGACTGCAGGAGGTCGACCCGGGGGACGAGATCATGCGGGACATGCAGTTCATCAGCTACCTGGTGGTCTTCGGCTCGTCCGTGGAGTACCGCGACCTGACCCCCTCGGAGCGCACGTCGGCTGACCGGCTGCTCCGCATGGGCGTGTTGGTCGAGGACGAGCCCGGAAGCAAGCGGGTCAAACTGACCGAGACCTGGCGCAGAGCCGTCGAGAACCGGCGAAAGAGCAGAACGCAGCCGGCGTGAATCGTCGGCAGCGAATCTCCACAGTGCGGGAACTCCTAGCGGTCTAGCCCCGCCCAGAGACCAACCGCAGCATCACGAGGAGGTCCTGGTCCTCGATGCCGGCTCTGGCAGACTCGATGAACTCGTCGGTCGAGAGCCCTGACTCCTTTCTGTACTCCGACGCCTGCACGGCCATCTCGAGCTTGTCCAGCTGCTTCACCAGCCGGGCCTCCTTGGATCGGCCACGGTTGAACTCCAGCCAGGCCTCCCAGTACTCGTCCCTCTGTTTGTGGGGTATTCTCTCCAGAATCTGCCTCATCGCCGCAGACTCGAGTCGAACCTTCTGCTTCCGGGTGCGCTCCCCGGGGGTGATGTCGCCCGTGATTGCCTCTGGAAGGTCGTGAAGGAGCGCCATCTTCAGGACCTTCTCCGTGTCCATCCCACGCAGGTCGCTGAATAACATCGCCATCAATGCGGTTCGGTACGAGTGGTCGGCTACCGATTCTGGGTCCCTCAGGCCGAGTTTGCGCACCCATCCTCTGCGGGACTCCCTCTTGAGGCGACCCGCGGTGATGAGCAGGTCGAGGTATGCCCTGGATGGGTCCTCGGGTTGTCCTGGCATGGGCGTTCGCCCCTGCCTCTGACTAATATCTGCTCGCTGCGAGACCGGATGCCGGTTTCTGCGTTTGCGCAGTGGCTGTCTCTGGCCTATCTCATCTCGTCTGGGGCGAGTGCCTCTCCCAGGTAGTCCCCTCTCTCAGGCGTGAAGAAGTCAATGAGGACGCTTGGCCTCTCCCCGTCGGTCCTCAGCTCGTGAAAGACTCCAGGCGGGATGTAGTAGCCGTCTCCAGGCTTGGTCCTCCACTCAGTCTCCCCCACCCTGAAGACCCCTCCCCCCTCCAGGACGAAGCCGAACTGCGCATGAGGGTGGCTGTGCCAGGCGAAGACCTTCCCCGGGTCTATCTTGTAGTAGACCATCATGCCGGTGGACGCGTGATTCACGATGCGCCGCCGGACGCCCGGCATGATTTCATGCCAGGCTCCCTCCTTCTCGTGCCAGACGGAAGCCGAAGAGTATGGGTCCAAGATGTCCTGCGCAACCAGGCCCGCTGAATATTAATCGTTGTCGCGGAAGCTGAGGGCCGACGGGGGTGATTGCCAGGCGCGCAGCGTTCTGGGCGACTAGCAATCTTAATTACCCGAATAGAGGGAAAGAGTACAGAGAACCATGCCGCTGAATCTTGGAGATCTGAGAATCAAGAGTTCCGCCTTCGCGTCCCTGGGCCGAATCCCTAGGAGGAACGCGGGAGATGGGGATGACCTCTCGCCGCAGCTGGAGTGGGCTGGGGCTCCGAGCGGAACACGCGAGTTCGCGCTCGTCTGCCACGACCCTGACGCGCCTCTCATACACGGCTTCACGCACTGGGTGCTCTACGGGATACCTTCGACGACGACCAGGCTGCCCGAGGGTCAGAAGCCCAGCGCATTCATCGCAGGGGTCAACAGTGCGGGGAAGACCGGGTACACGGGCCCCTACCCTCCGAACGGGCACGGCCCGCACCACTACTACTTCTGGGTCTACGCGCTGGACGGCGCTCTCGGCCTCAAGGCCGGCCTCAGCATGGAGCAGCTGCTCAATGCAATCGACGGGCACGTCCTCGAGCAGGCCCGGACCGTCGGGCTCTACGAGCGCTAGGTTCGACGAAGGTTCGGACTCGCCAAGTTGAGCAGGCCTAGGGTAAGAAGCAGCCGCATGACGCGGTATGCGACACTGCTGATGGTCGTTCTCGGCGTCTTCTGCATACTGGTGAACACGACGGTGGCGGCCGTGATCATCGCCCTCGCCGCGGCGATGTACCTCCTCGAGCGGATCCTCGTGGGAAAGGCCCAGCGCTCGCCCGATACGGCGGGATGAGCTACTTCCTGGCGGCCATGAGCGTCTTGGCGCGCTGCTGGCACTGGATGGCCTTGTCGGAGTAGCCCTTCCACACAGTGTAGTTGTCCTGTCCCTTTGCCAGAAGGAGCAGAACGTCTGCCGCGTTGAGGTAGAGGACAATGGCCTCCTCCGTGCTACCTGCCTTCTCCTTGGCAGCGGCGTCACTGATCAGCTGGCCTGCGTACCACTCGACCTTCTTCAGCTTAGACATGCCTGAGGCCGGCTGGGCCTGGCTCTGCTGCCTTGGCGCGTTCGCTACTGACATCGTGAGGCTGCTTCGCCGCTGGCCCGAAAAAGAACCGATGTCATGATTAGTAAACAAAAGCGCAAATCTGGAGCGCGCGGCCCGCCCCATCCACGGTCGCATCGGTCCTCGGAACGGCAAAACACCTGAAATAGTGTTCATCCCGCCAACCCTGCGGGGACTTGACGCCGAAACAGAGCAAGCCTGAACGCAGGATGACTGGTAGGACCTTTGTGATAATACTGGTCGTCGCGGTCGTCCTGGGGGTGGCGCTCACGGCCGCGGCGTTCTACCTGAACTCCGCCCCCTCGGGGACGGCCTCCATGGACGGGACCCTCCTCATAAGCAGCACCGGGGCGCCTCCCAGTGGAAGCTCCGGCGCGTCCTACACTGCGTCCTACAACGTGACCCTGTCGACGGTCTCGGGCGCAGGCACCATGAACCTGACCCTTCTGAGCGGCAGCGCTGACATCCTGCAGCAGCACGAGTTCCAGGTGAGCAGCTTCGTCGTCTCCCCGAACAACCTGACGATGGTCCTCTCCGGTGCCAGCGTGAACCTCGGCTGGATAAACAACAGCACCGTGTGGAAGTCCTTGAACGAGACCTACACAGGCGCCTGGGGGCCTTCGGCCACCACCAGTGAACTACGGGGTTCCATCAGCCCCGCCGACTTCGGTGTTCCGCAGGGCTACTACGTGCTTCTGAGCCTCTCGGTCACCTCCCAGCCGACCAACAACATCCCCATGCTCACAAACCCAATCCTGCCAGCGGGTCTGACCCTGCCGGACAAGGGGACTTCGGTCCCTAGGTCCTAGGCCGCCCCCGGGCCCTGCGGCAGACGCCAATCCGCCCAACTCCTCTCGCTCAATTCGTTTAATATCGGCCCCACCCAAAGACCGCTCACGAAGAGCGATTCCTCGGGGCTGGAAAGGTACCACGACGAGCTCCTCGCCGGCAGAATGGTCTGCGAAGAGCGCACAAGGGCAGAGCTGTCGAACATCGAGCTCTATGACCGAAAGCTCAACGCGTTCGTCACGGTCTTCTCGGGGGACCACGGGCTCGCCGTCGCCCGGGCCCGGGAGCTGGATGGAAGGCTCGCATCGAAGGGCTCACGGCGGTCGCCGCCCCTGATTGGTGTGCCGGTGACCGTCAAGGACAACGTCTTCCTCTCGGCCTTCCCGACCACCAACGGCTCCGCTTGCTTCAGGGACTTCGTCCCGGCGACCAACGCAGAGATTGTGGACCGGCTGCTGGGTGCAGGCTGCGTCCCCCTGGGAAAGACCAACATGCAGGAGCTCGCCCTGGGGGTCACGGCCACCGGGGCCTACGGCGGCCCAATCGGCAACCCCGTGGACCCATCACGGGTCTCGGGCGGGTCCAGCGGAGGTTCGGCGGTCTCGGTCGCCCTGGCCAATGGCCCGATGTTCAGCGTGGGGAGCGACACCGGCGGTTCGGTGAGGATACCGGCCGCACTGTGCGGCGTCTGCGGCTTCAAGCCGTCGCAGGGGGTCCTCCCGATTGGCGGTGTCTTTCCGCTGGGTCCTTCCCTCGACCATCTTGGGCTGCTCACCAGGACGATGCCGGACATGGCGTTTGCGTTCCAGGCCCTGTCCGGAGTGCCAACTCTGCGGAACGAACGGCCGCGCCTTGGTATCCCGACGGGATACTTCACCGAGGGAATGGACCGGACCGTCTCCAAGGCGTTCTGGAGCGCCGTCGACTCTCTGAGATCCAGCGGCGAGTTCGTGGTCGTGGACGTGCCCGTCAAGAAGGATCTCACCCGGTACTCGCGGGCACGTTCTGCCATCATGCTGCGGGAGGCCGCCTGGTTCTACGAGGAGCTGATTCGCTCGCCGAAGATGAGGCGCGCCATGCACCGTGACGTCCTGACGCTGATGGACCGGGGGCTGAGGACAGGGATGATTCAGTACATGCAGGCGATGAACCTCAGGGCGGACTCGGTACGAGAGATGCCGCAGCTCCTGGCCGGGGTCGACGCGCTGATAATGCCGACCTGCCTAATCGTCGCCCCCAGGATTGACGAGGCCCTGGGCAACGAGACGGGACTAATCCGGACCCTCCTTCTGCGGAACACCGAGCTCTTCAACCTGACCGGCCTCCCGGCGCTGACAATCCCGATCAGGAAGAGGGGAGGGCGAATGCCCGTCGCCATCCAGGTGGTCGGGAGATACGGAGATGATGGCCAGGTCGTCGGCACGTCGGAGAAGATCTGGGGCGCCCTGCCCTCCTAGGCAATCGGTAAAATAGCGGCCCCATTTCGGGCACAGGGAGCGGCCAAGAAGGCGAGTGATTGCAATACAAGTACGTCGTCCTCACTAACACCACCATCGGCGCCTTCATGTCCAATCTCGACGGAAACATAGTGCTCATCTCTCTCCCGACCATCCTTCGAGAGCTCCCCGGCACCTCGACCTTCGACGGAATCTGGGTCCTGATGGGGTATACGTTGGTCACCGCCACCGTCCTCCTGACGATCGGCCGGCTGGGAGACCTCTTCGGGCGTGTGAGGCTCTACAACATGGGCTTCGCCGTGTTCACCGTGGGCTCGGGTCTGTGCAGCATCGCGCCCGACGGCCTCATGCTGGTGCTCATGCGGCTCATTCAGGGACTCGGTGCCGCGCTCATCTGGGCGAACAATGCGGCAATCCTGACCGACGCGTTCCCGGTGACCGAGAGGGGCAGGGCCCTCGGAATCAACCAGGTCTTCGGGGTCTCGGGGTCGATACTCGGCCTGGTGGCCGGGGGCGTCCTCACGACGTTCCTCGGCTGGCGGTCGATCTTCTGGATAAACCTCGCCCCGGGGGTGTTCGCCACTGCCTGGGCCTACCTCAAGCTGAAGGACCTCAACCCGCGCATCAAGGGCGAGAAGCTGGACCCGCTGGGCAACGTCCTGTTCGGGGTCAGCCTGACGAGCTTCCTCGTCGGGCTCACTCTCGGTGCCATCGAAGGCTGGATCACGAGAGATGTGCAACTGATGCTGGTGGGGGGTGCAATCTTCGTGGCCTTCTGCTTCGTGGAGACGCGCGTGCGCAACCCCATGATAGACCTCAGCCTCTTCCGGCTGCGCGCCTTCACAGCGGGGACCGTCGCCAACCTGCTCACTTCGATATCGCGCAGCTCCATATCGCTGGTCCTGATCTTCTACTTCCAGGGCGTCTTGCTCTACGACGCCTTCACGGCCGGGATTCTGCTGCTGCCGTTCTCCGTGGCGTTCGTCCTCCTGGGCCCCCTCAGCGGCACCCTCTCGGACCGGTTCGGGCCCCGGTTCTTCGCGCCCACCGGGCTCATACTATCGGCCATAGCGCTCTTCTGGTTCGCGACTCTTCCCTACGGCGTGTCCTACTGGGACCTGGCTCTCCCGATGATGGTGGCCGGGGCGGGCGGCGGGATGTTCTTCGCGCCCAACATAGCCGCCATCATGAACGCCGTTCCCCCCGCCAGACGGGGGGTGGCCTCTGGGGTCTCATCCACGCTGGCGAACGTAGGCTCTCTCGTCAGCCTGGGCTTGGTCTTCGTGATATTCGGCGCGTCGGTCCCGCTGAGCGCGCTGCAGGCCATCGTCGCGGGCCTGCCGCCTCCGGCAGGAAGTCTGAGCATAGGGCTCTTCATCGGCGCGATGCACCAGACGTTCATCATCCTCGGTGCGATCAGCCTCCTGGCTGCCATACCGGCCTCCCAGACCGGCAACCGCCCGTGAAGAAACCATTATCTATGAGGAAGAGGGTTCTGGTCAGCGATGGTCCTCTTCGCCAAGGACGTCGCGGAAAAGGTATTCCTCTCGCTCCCGCGGGCCACGAACTCGCTCGAAGCCGCGAAGATGATGAAGGAAACACACCAGGGATTCGTGATCGTCTCGGAGGGCGGATCGCCTGAGGGCATCGTGACCGAATGGGACTATCTCTCCAAGATAATCGCCGACGGCAGGGACCCGGCCCATGTCACGCTGGGTGAGCTCATGACGCCCGGGCTGATCACGGTAAAGGGAAGCGACGGCCTGGAGGCTGTCGCAACGACCATGACCGAGCGGGGAGTGAGGAGGGTGCTCGTGCTCCAGGATGGGAAGGTGTTGGGCGTGATAACGTCGCGGACGATTCTCGCCAGGCTCGAAGAGTACGTCAACCGGGTCTCGACCACAATCGCCAGGCTTCAGGCGCCTCCCTACTGAGGATCCGGAAAACTATAAACCGGTTGACTTGTGCTTCCCACGCGTTGTCTCAGAAGGCCAGCGGCGGAGTCCCTGCACATAAGCACTGCCCTGTGTGCGGAATCTCGATAGGGCCTGCAAAGCAATACTGCTCCGACGAATGCCGCGCGATGGACGAGGGCGCCCAGCGGAAGATGAGCAACTACCGGAGGCTGACTCTGGTGCTCATGGTGGGTGCCATGGTCGTCCTGGTCGTGCTGTCGCTCTTCCTCCGGACTCGCGGCTGACCTGCACCTACATTCCCCTGGCGCCGACCAGCTTCCAGAGCTCGTCGGTCGGGGGCTCTGCCACGGTCTCCGTCCGTCCGCCTTCCCTCAAGAGGACCCTCTCGCCCTTGGTGAATCTACCCACCGCCGTCACCCTGGAGCCGGTTGCCCTTACCGCCCTCGAGACCTGCTCTTCCCCACCGGTCTTCACTGCGAGAAGAAGCGTGCCCGAGCTTATGAGCCGCAGCGGGTCGAGTCCTAGGCGAGAGCAGACGTAGGACGTCTCCTTGGCGACCGGGATGCTCCGCTCCGTCAGCTCGAACCCGAGGTTCGATGCGTAGGACATCTCGTAGATGGCCCCCAGCACGCCTCCCTCGGTGCAGTCGTGCATGGCGCGCACACTCCCCGTCCCGAAGGCGGCCACCGCCTCGTCCACTATGCTAAGCTTCCTGTAGAACCTGCTGGCCCTCGCCAGCATCGACCGGTCGAACCCTGCCCCGATTCCCGACGGGTCGGAGCCACAGATGGCCGTGCCTTCCACGGCGGCGCTCTTGGTCAGCATGATTGTGTCCCCCTCCCTTGCGTCTGCCGCCGTGACGAAGGACCGTGCGAAGGCGAAGGCCGTGGTGACCACTATCGGCCTCCCAAGACCTGGGGTGACCTCCGTGTGCCCTCCGACGATGGTGATTCCCAGTCGCGACGCTGTCCGGTGCATCTCCTTCGAGATTCGGGCCACGGTGCCGAGACCGGCATCCTCGGGAAGGAGTATTATCGACTGCATGAACCTTGGCCTGTTCCCGCTCGTCGCGACGTCGTTGGCGCTGACGTTCACAGCGTACCACCCGACCCTCTCCTTCACCCCCGTGACCGGGTCGGACGATACCACCAGGTACTCCTTCCCCCGCTTGATCACGCCGAAGTCCAGTCCAACGGAGGGTGGAACGAGCAGCTCCGAAGAGGGCGCACCGGTCATCCCGAGGAGGTACTTGCTCAGGACGTCGGGTGGAAGCTTCCCCAGTTCCAACTCCAACCGGTTCTCCCTCACTTCGCTCCCTTCAGCCGCATCGCCGCGCTGCCGAAGACGGGGTTCTCTGCGACGCCTGTCGCCGGAATGGTGACGCTGGTCTCCCTGAGTGCCAGGCTAGGCCTGGCCTCAGCCATCTCGGCCACGGAACTCCAGACCGAGTGGGTTCGGCCCTGGGGGTTCTCCCTGGTCATCTCCTCATTCTGCGGGAACGGCTCCCCTCCCGGTGCTATCCCCTCGGCCCAGTGGAGGCTCGAGGCGATGCTGCCCGCCTGCATGCCCGTGCACAGCGGGCGCGCCATGCCATCGAGCTCGAACTCCTGGCATTCATGTATGATGAGTTCATCATGGGGTTTGAAGCTTGCCTTGACCAAGACTGGCTTTCGAACCGCACCGGCGATTTATTGCTTTCGAGCGCTTCAGAGCTGGGGGTCTTCCTCCTGCTCTGACTCGAGCAGGGAGCTGTGCAGCATTATCGGGGCGTCGTAGAGAAGAGCGAGGGCGATGGCATCGGACGCCCTGTACCCGCCGAGAAACACGTCCTTCCCCCGCCCCAGGAACTGCATGTCCGCCCTGAGCACCTCCCCGGCAGGGTAGACGTTGACACAACTGAGGTGTAGACCCTCGTTGTCGGCTAGCTCCTCGACCATGTTGAAGACGGAGGGAATCGAGGATCTGTCCCCGTGGCTGAACCTCTCCATGTGAAGTGCGCTCTCGCCCGAGAACGCCCTCATGGCGAAGGTCTTGCCCTCATCAGACTTGAGCCAGACGAGCCCCTCTGACTCGCTCTCATCGGTGAATCCAACCTGGGAGACCCTGACCCTTGTGAACTCGTCGGGGCTGCTCTGCAACGGGAGAGAAACTCCGATTTCGCTATAAAATCCTTCTGGGAATCCGGCGCTAGTCGCCTGAGGCCACGATGGCTGACCTGACGCCACCGAGGGCAGCCGCCATCCTTTCGACTCCCAGGCTCGCCGCATCCGGTTGGTCGCGCTTCAGCTGGATTGTCAGGAGATTGACCTCGAGCTGCATTTCCTTGAGAGCTGGAGCAAGCCATGGATGCTCCCGCGCCATCCTCCCAATCTCGTTGTTGAGCCTGAAGACTTCCCCTAGCGCAGCCTGCTTCGACTGGCCAGCGTCAATCACACCCCTGACGGACTTGCCGACCCTGCTCACCGCCTCCTCCAGGCGGCCTAGGTCCGGTGCCCGCGCCATGGTCTTGCACCGAGCTTGGAGCCTACTTGCCTGGGGGCTGCGCCGCTGCGGACTTGTTGACCTGCCTGTTGATCGCGTCGGAGAGGTAGTGGCCGCTGACGACGACGCGCACGCTCTTGACGCCCTTCACCTGCTCGATGCTCGACTTCAAGTCCTGCGAGATCTTGAGGGCAAAGATGGGTGGGCAGTACGGGGTGGTGGCGTGGTACTGAACATCGACGCTCCCCTCCTTGACGTCCAGCTTGTCGATCAGGTTCATCTCCACGATCGGCATTCCGATTTCGGGGTCTATGACCTTGGAGAGTTGACGCTGAACCTCCTTCATGTCTACCTCTTCGGACGACATAAGAAATTCATCTTCTCCGTTCTATTTATGAGTTTATCCATAAACGCCGCCCCTTTCGTGGGGCGACTCCGGGGGGCTGTCGGACTGGATCTCGTTGGCCATCTCCCTGGCCTTGGCCTGGAGCTCATCGGTCGCCACATGGAACCCGAGCATCTTCTCGAGGACTCCCAGGAGCTGGATCACCGACAGCGGGTGAGGGATGGGCTCCCCGTGGTCCACCGAGAGCTTGTACCCCCTCATTCCGAACTTCTCTGAGAGTCCAACCACGAGCGAGGCGAAGAAGGGCGCCGGCTCCTCCCTGATCACCTCGACCCCGTGGCCCTTGAGGACCTCGACGCCGGCCTCGTCGGTGGAGAACCCCGTCACCTTGGGGATGGCCGTGGGAGGAGCGACCTCCTCGGTCCACCGCGTCCCTATCGATATCACCTCCCCCACGCCGAGCTCCTTGGCGTAGCTGAGGACAGAATCGGCGAACTCGTACTGCTCGTCCTGGGGGGAGGAGTCGCCGGTGAGCAAGACGATGTCCCGCGGCCCGGGGTGGCTGTAGAACTCAGCGGAGTTCAGGCGGACCGTCCCGCCGTCAGAAATGACCGCGACCGGAGGCAGCGCCGAGGAGTAGATTGTCGCTAGCCTGGTGAAATCCATCTCCTTCAGCATGAACGCCCCCAACTCCCTCGCCTGGGAGTACAACGCCTTGTACTGGGGGAGACTGGTCGAGAGCGAGACAATCAGGAAGGGGTCTCGGAGCACGGGCTTCCCTTCGACCTCTATTCTCTCCCACATGAACCTTCATGGCTGAGTCTCCCCTAACACGTTAAAAGGGCATTGGTCTTTCCTGTCGTTTCCTGCCCGAGACCATCGTGTAGTACCTACCGTTGAGCGTCTCGAGGGCGACGGGGACGCCGAAGCACGAGGTGAGGTTCCTCGCCGTGATGGTCTCCTCGATCGGTCCGGCGGCGAGTACTCTTCCCGCCTTGAGGAGGAGCGCGTGGGTGAAGCCCGAAGGGATCTCGTCGGTCCTGTGCGTCACGTAGATCATCGACGTCAGACCCAGCCTCGCGAGCCTGGTGAGGCCCTCCAGAAACTGCTCACGGGCACCCAGGTCGAGCCCCTCGCAGGGCTCGTCCAGGAGGAGCAGGGCCGCGTTCGCCATCATGGCCCTCGCTATCATGACCTTCTGTCTCTCGCCCTGGGAGAGCTCCCTCATCCTCTTCCTGACATGGCCGCCCAGCCCGAGGGTCCTGAGAAGCGAGGCGGCCCTCTCTGCGTCCTCCTGTCGAATCCGCCTCCAGACGATGGTCGACCCGTGCCTTCCGCTCACGACCAGGTCGAGGACCTTCCCATCCTCAGGTATCCATCCGTCGAAGTAGGCGCTCACCATCCCGACGCGGGTGCGCAGGTCCCTGAGGTCCACCTCTCCGAACCTGTCGCCGAGGATCTCCACTTCACCCGCCGTGGGCCATCTGTATCCGTTGATGATGCTCACCAGGCTCGTCTTCCCCGCTCCGTTCGGTCCGATCACCGCCCAGCTCTCTCCCTCCTTGACGACCCAGTCTATCCCGCTGAGCGCCTTGGTTCCTGCGTACTCAAGGTCGACCCCGCTCAGCCTGAGGGCGTACTTCATCCTGGATTCGGCCCCGGGGCTCGTCCTATAACCTTGCGGCCGCCGTCTTCATTTGGTACCATCCCTCGATTCGACCTTAGATGGAGCCTCTAGAGCTGGCTGCTTCGCCGACGTCCTCCAGGTCACAGGCCCCTCCCGGTGATGAAGCTCCATGCGCGCGCTTCAGACCTGTCTCCGACGCCGGGGTCATACGAAGGTGGACGCGCTGCCGATTGCGAACAGAACTGCCGTGGCGAAGGCCCCTATGGCCAGAGTCTCCAGCCCGCTCCTCCAGATGTTTCTCTGCACTATCCGTCCCTTCCAAGCGCCTGCTCCGAACAGGAATGCGAGGGAGAATGCCACCGACGCGACGACGGAGACGGTCTTCTGGGTACTGAGATAGTACGGGGCCAGAGGGACCAGGGCACCGACGAGGAAGGAGAGCCCGATCACCAGCCCCACCTTGTAGGGCTTCTCGAGATGAGACCTGTGGATGTGCAGTTCGTTGACAAGCATGTCCTCGAGAAACCTCTCCTTGTTCGCCGACACCCGGGCCACGACCGTCTCCGCCTCACTCTCCGTGAGCCCCTTCTCCATGTACAGGGTCTTCAGCTCCGATATCTCCTCCTCCCTCTCGTTTTCTATCTCGAACGCCTCCCGCTTCGAGTCGGCGTGGAAGAGGTCGAGCTCCGAGCGCGACCCCAGGATCCCTCCGAAGAACATGGAGACGGCTCCCGCCAGCATCGCAGCGAGCCCCGCGAACCTGATCAGGCTGATGCTGCCCACGGCACCACCGAAGCCGGTGAGGAACGCGAGGTTGGTTATCAGCCCGTCCGCCAGGCCGAGCGCCGAGGAGGAGATCAGACCTCTTCCGCGGATGTGCTGATGCTTCTCCTGGTATCTCTCTCCTGAGCGGCCCTTGATGGTCTCCTCGTCAGCCGCGGCCGTTCCGACCCCTGCCCCCGGGGTTGAGCCTCCGATGCCATTCTGCTCTTTGCCCATGGGATGCTGGGCAGATTCCCAAATCGGCTTATAGGCGTTTGCGGGGGCGGGTCCTCGCCCACGTCGCTCCCTGGGCTTCTCTCAGATTTATAACCCGGAGTTCCACGAGACCGCGAGCAATGTCCCTGGCGAACAGGCGAAGCGAATACTCCTGGGGGGTGACCTCGCTCGCTGACCTGAGCCTGATCCCCGAATCCAGACAGTACAAGCTCGACGAGACGATGAAGATCAATCTTGGTTTCAGGGTGATTGGAGGGCTCAGGGAGTCACTCATCCCCGACGTCTGGACCGTCGCATGGGAGGACAACGACAAGTTGGTCCGGCTGAAGCTCGAGGCTTCCCTCCGCAGAGCTGGAATCGGCGGCGGCAAGCTGGCCACGACGGGGAAGGAGGTCAGGAAGGTCAAGTTCTACTGGAGCCGCGACCCCGACCTGCCCTACAGAATCTGGACGGCGGTGGTCCACGAGGATGGCAGCGCGCCAATAATCCCCGAGAGTGTCGAGGATGCAAAGTCGAAGTTCCTGGACGTGGTCAAGCCATTCGAGATCCCGGCCTCGACCCTGGGGGCCGGCACGCACCGCATCTTCGGCTCGGTGGAGGTTGCCTGGGGACGGACGAGCTACATCGAGAAGGGGTCCCTCTCAGGAAGGACAGCGCCGGTCGTGGTGAAAGTTGAGTAAGCCCGAACCAGACATGGCCGTCGACTGGGTGAACGGGTACACCTTCGTCGGGAGCGACGGGTCGGGGCACTCCATTGTGTTCGACGCCCCCGAGAAGGGGGTCTCCCGTGGCATGAGCCCCATGCAGGCTCTGCTCGCCTCTCTGGGTGCGTGCTCGGGCATGGACGTCGTGGCGGTCCTCAAGAAGAGGAAGCAACAGCTCACCTCGCTGAAGGTGTCTGTGAGCGGGCTGAGGTCCGAGTGTGGATACCCCAAGCCTTACACCTCCATCTCACTGAGATACGTAGTGACCGGCAAAGGCCTCAAGAAAGACTTCGTCGACGAGGCCGTGAAGACCAGCATGGAGAAGTACTGCAGCGTGGCTGCCACTCTGAACGGCCGGGCCAAGATCGATTACAGCTACGAGATAACCGAGGGCTAGACCGTTAGGACTATCTTGCCGAAGTGCTCGCCCTTCTCCATCCGGGTCTGTGCGTCGATTGCGCTCTTCAGGGGGTACTCCCTGTCCACCACAGGTCGCAGCCTGCGCTGCCTGAACAGCTCCAGCACCCTGGGTAGCTCCCCCGCCCCGCCCATGAAGCTCCCATAGACTGACAGCTCCTTGCTGTAGACGTACCTCAGGTCCGTTTCCGCATCGAAGCCGGTCGTCGCGCCGCAGGTCACAATCCGTCCGCCCCTGGCCACGGACCTAAGGCTCCTGTCCCAGGTTGCCTTTCCAACGTGCTCCACCACCACGTCTACGCCCCTTCCTCCGGTGTACTTCTTCACCTCGGCGACGAGGTCCTGGGTGTAGTGGTTGACTACGCTGTCCGCGCCCAGCTCCACGGCCTTCCGCAGCTTCGCGTCTGTCCCGGCCGTGGCCATGACGTTGGCCCCGCAGGCCTTGGCGATCTGGATGGCCGCGACCCCGACGCCCGATCCGGCCCCCAGGACGAGCACGGTCTCACTGGGTTCCAGCGCGGCCTTGCAGAGCAGCATGTGGTAGGCCGTGAGGAAGACGAGGGGGACGGAGGCAGCCTGGACGAAGTCCATCCTCTCCGGCTTCTGGAACACGTTCCTCCTCGGGACCGACACCAGCTCCGCATAGCCTCCGTCAGTGTCGTTCCCGATTATGCCGAAGTACCTGCACTGGTTGTCCTTGCCAGAGAGGCACTTCTCGCACCTGCCGCATCCGACTCCGGGGCTCACTATCACCTCGGTGCCCCTCTGGAGATCCTTCTCGCCGGCGGGGACCTCCTCGACCACCCCCGAGATGTCGGATCCTGAAATGTGCGGGAGGTCGACTCTCACCCTGGGAGGCCCGATCCTCTGCCAGACGTCCAGGTGGTTGAGCGCACAGGCCTTGACCCTCACCAACACCTCTTCGGACCCGCGGACGGGGTCTGGCGCCTCTTCGTACTGCAGGACGTCCGGTCCTCCGTACCTATGGAAGCGAACCGCCTTCATGCTCTGCGGCTGGGGCCCCGTCCTTTATAGTGTATCGAACCGGACGGGGCATCAGGTCTCTCGCCCGCTGTTGCGAGAGGCGAACACCAGCCCGAGTCCGACCCCTGCAAGTACCCCGAAGAGATGGGCGAAGATGTTCACCCCCGGCCCTGAGCTGTCGATGAAGATGAGCGCCGCGTAGAGGGCGGCTATGAGAAGCCCGGACCCCTTCCTCTCCAGGGCCACGTAGGCGCCCACGAGGCCGAATATCGCCCCGGACGCGCCTCCCGTGGGCTCGTTCAGAGGGATGAGGATGAGCGAGGCCAGGTTCCCGAGCAGGCCCGCCCCGAAGTACACCGCAAGGTACTGGGCCTTCGTGTAGCTCCCTTCGACGACCGTCCCGAAGTAGACCAGGGCGAACATGTTGAAGAGGATGTGCAGGATGTCGAAGTGCACGAACATGGCCGTGAAGGGCTGCCAGTAGAATCCGGCGAAGAACAGCTCGCCTGTCTGCGCCAGCACCAGCACGGACTGGGCGCCCCCGACCAGGGTGACGATGAAGACCGCAACGTTGGCGATGAGGAGGGTGAAGGTGATGGACGAGGTTAGGCTCTGCCCCCTCGGAAGGTAGCCCATCTTCCGGCTTCGTCGTCCCTCGCTTATTTAAGAAGGTGGAACACTTTCAGTCTACCCACCCCGTCGTTCCGAGCTCGCTCGGGTGTCATGGTTATATACGGAAAAACGACCAAATTGCACTTTGGAATGAGTCAGCGCCACTCTGTGTTTAGGAACGAGAGTGTCCTCGTCCCGGAGTACATTCCGCTGACCACGCCGCACAGGGAGGAACAGATGAAGGCGCTGGAGATGTACTTCCAGGGCGTCGTCGAGCGCTCCGAGCAGATGAGCCAGAACGTCCTGCTCTCCGGCCCCGTCGGCTCGGGCAAGACCACGCTGGCCAAGAAGCTGGGCGCGACGCTCGAGAGGAACGCCTCGCTCTACGGCAACCGCGTCAAGTTCTTTCACGTAAACTGCAGGATCGATCGGTCGCTGCAGGCCGTCCTGACAAAGTGCCTGCATTTCCTCGGACATGGCTACCCGTCCAGGGGGTTCGGGTTCGAGGAGCTGCTCCAGTCGTTCTTTGCGGCGCTGACCGCCGACAGGATACACCTCATCGTGGCCTTCGACGAGGTCGACTCGCTCATCGCGTCGGAGCCCTCCTCGCTCTACACGATAACGAGGCTCCGTGAGGTCTCCCAGGGCGCCCAGGTCTTCTCCTCGCTCCTGATATCGAAGACCCTGGACTACCTGAAGGCGGCGGACCTCAGCACGCTCAGCTCACTCCAGTGGAACTCGATATCCCTCGACCCGTACTCGTCGCAGCAGCTCTATGACATCCTGGGCTCCAGGTGCCAGGATGCGTTCAACGAGGGCTGCATGGAGGATGACTCGCTGGAGCTGGCCGCGGAGACGGCCAGCACCTACGGGGACGCGCGGTACGCGCTCGACCTGATTTACAGGGCCGGGAGGATGGCCGACATTGCCGACTCCCCGCGGGTCACGCCCGAGCACGTGCGGCGTGCCAAGGCCTCCTTGCCTCCGCAGTTCAAGAAGGAGGAGCTGGTCTACCTGGGCAGGCACCAGAGGCTGATCCTCATCTCGATCTCAAACCTCCTCAAGAAGAGCGGCTCGGCCTACATCACGATAGGCGAGGCGGAGAAGAGCTACGACGCGCTCTGCGAGAGCATGGGGGTCGCCGCCAACCATCACACGCAGGTCTGGAGCGACATCAACGAGATGTCGCGCAAGGGGATCATAGAGACTCAGATCTCGGGGAAGGGCGTGCGAGGAAGGACCACCATGATTGGGCTCTCGCTCGTCTCGGCTGAGCAGCTCATAGACGAACTGAGGGGCATGGTCGCCGATGCTAGAGGTTGAGGACGTCTTCTCGTCCTACGGCCGCGCCAGGGTCATCTCGGTAATCATGGAGAGCGACGAACTGAACATATCCGAGATAACCCGAAGGTCAGGGATATCGCACTCGTCGGTGGAGCTGCATCTCGAGTTCCTGGTGAAGGCCGGCATGGTCACGGAGAAGAGGTTCAACAGGATACGGATATTCAGGGTCAACGGCTCGAGCCCCCTGGCGTCTCTCCTGCAGCGCTTCCTGGCCGACTGGCGGTCGCTCGCCGCAGCCCCGCTGGCCGAGATGACCTTCAACTGACCATTGTCCCGGAGACGGCCTTCGCGTAAAGGTCGTAGACGCCCTTCTCTGGGGCGTGGTCCGAGCAGAGGCACATGGAGGAGACCTTCCGCCTGTCACACGCTTCCAGGTATGGGCACCCCTCGCAGGCCTCCCTGCCGCAGAGGAAACAGCGAACCGTAAGTTCGACCTCCTCGCCGATGGCTGACCTGATGGTCCTCACGGCCAGCTCGAGGTCGGTCCCCGAGTCCATCTTGAAGCCCATCGCCCGGTCGTAGGTCACTCCCTGCTTCATGAGCAGCAGGAACTCCTCCCTGCCCAGCCTCGGCAGGGTGAACCATCCACCGATGAGGACCCTCATCGGCCCGACTCCTTCTGCAGGACCTTGTCATAGGTCTCGTCCAGGTCGAGCGCCTTCTCCAGCCGCTCCCTGAATTGCTTGGAGGCGCAGAGCGCGAACATGTACGGCAGGTCCTGGGTCCTCGCGCTGGCGCCGCTGGTCGAGGCCCGCTGTGCATACTTGACCGAGAGTTCCCGGATCTTCTTGGAGTCGTTCCATATCCTCAGCAGCATGGGGAAGGGGAGATCCTCCGAGACGTACCTTGCGTCGCCTCCCTTTAGGATCGGGTAGAGCTCCTGGGCGAGCGTGGTGTCGAGGTAGCGCAGCAGCCTCCAATCCTGGGTCGCTCCTATCTTGCCCATGATCATGTCCGCCCTGGATATCACTTCAAGGGCCGCGGCCAGCTTCTCCGGCGGGAGCTTCGCCTTCAGGACACAGGTGTAGACCTCGCGCACCTTCTCGACCGGAGAGAGAGGGACGCTCCGCAGCGCGGCAAGCGCCGATGCGGGGTCGGGTGCGCCGAAGAAGGCGTTGAAGCCCTGACTGACGGAGGACGAGACGTCCTTGGAGGATGCTCGCGCGTCGCCCCCGCCCTGCAGAAGGTTGATCGCGTGTCGCAGGTCTCCGCCTGCGCGCAGGACGCAGCTCCGGAGCGACTCTTCCGTCATCCTGACGCCCTCGGCTTCTGCAATCGTCCTGAGGTACATCTCCACCTCGCGGGGCGGTGGGGGCTTGAACCTGACGGTCAGGCAAGAGGAACTCAGCTTCTTGATCTCGTCGGCGTCCGGGTCGTTCGCGGCCATGATCATGGGGTTCTCGGTCGACTTGACGGCGTCCTTGATGAACTCGACTCCTCCGTAGTCCGCCCTCCCGAGCAGGCCGTCCACCTCATCGAGGAATATCAGCGACCGCTCCCCGAAGAGGCTGACGGTCCTGATGGCCTCCCCGATCTTCGCCGTGAGCTTCTCCTTCGTGCGCACGTCGCTGGCGTTGAGCTCGACCATGTTCATCCCGGACTCCCTTGCCAGAAGCGTCACCATCGTCGTCTTCCCGGTCCCGGGTGGGCCCACCAGGAGGGCGGCCCTCTTTCCTGGGCTCCACTCCTTCAGCCAGAGGCTCACCTGCATCCTGGCCTCCTCGTTACCGACCATCCCGGCGATGGCCTTCGGCCGGTACTTCTCGACCCACATCCTAGAATGCGCCTCCGATGAACACTAGCAATCCCGACAGCATCCCCCACAGGGTCCTCTTTTTCACCTCCAATGCTCTCTCAGCAGTGGGCCGATTCAGTATCGCGTACGCCAGGTAGATGAAGATCACGTCGGGTATCGCGACGCCCACCCGGTAGAACAGGCTGGTTGATGGAAGCAGGAGCAGGGGGAGCAGGCTGGTGACCACCGCCCCGATGAAGAAGAGCGCGCCTGCCCACGCGGCGCTCCTCATCCCGTGGACTATTGCGTACGATCTGATCCCCCTCTTTGCGTCGCCGACCGTGTCGGCCATCGCCTTGACGACTTCGCGCCCCACGCCGGCGAGCAGGGACGTGGACGCCATGAAGAGAAGAAGGGAGCTGGTGACGCTCCCGCCGGAGGCGACACCTCCGTAGATGAACGGAATTGCCTGAGATGACCCGACGATCAGGTTTCCGTAGATGCCGTACTTCTTTGCCCTGTAGTTGTACAGCCAGGACAGGATGGCATAGAGGCCTGCGATTCCGAAGGCGGTCGGGCTCAGCAGGAGCGCCGACGCTAGCATCCCGACTCCGAGCAGCACGACGGCTAGCACGATCGCGGCTCTCGGTGTCACTCGGCCGCTCGGCAGCGGTCTCCCAGGCTGGTTGACCCGGTCCACCTCTATGTCATAGTAGTCGTTGATTGCCATCGAGTAGGCGCAGATGGAGAAGCCAGTGATGAAGCCCAGCACCAGGTCGAGCGCGCCCACTGAAGGAGGCTTGGAGACGAAGGCTCCCACGATGACCGCGAAGCCAATCATGGCACAGTTGATCGGTCTCAGGATTTGGACGAAGGCCCGGAGGCTCAAGCGACACACTACTTGTGGAAGTTCGCCCTGCCGACCTTGTAGTAGATGACCTCGCCCCTCCTCTCGATGACGGCGACTATCGCTTCCTTCCCCATCTTGATTATCTGGCGGACGGAGTCGCTCAGCTCCTCCACCTCCCTCTCGGTCCCCTCGTCGAGGGCGAAGACGACGAACTTCGCGGCCTTCTCCGGGAAGTCCCCTCTCTCATAGACCCTGAGGTCGGTCCCGAAACCGAACCCCTCCTTCACTATGTACCCCCTGGACCTCAGGTCGCGGTAGATCATGAACTTGGTCCAGGCGTCCCCCGTCCGCGCCTGGCACATCTCGGCCAGCCTGTTGAAGGTCACCGGCTTGCCCCTTTCGTCGGAGACACTCAGCCTGCCGCTGGAGAGGAGATACAGAGCCTCGTAGTCCTTGAGGACCAGCTTCCGGCCGTCCCTCTCCCCGTATCCGACCTGCTCCAGGTCGCCGAACCTCCCCCTGTCCTCGACGACGACCCTCCCGCCCTTGAGCAGGGCGTCCAACACCTCTGGTGGCTTCTCCTGGCTCTCCAACTTTCGACTGCTCGCGTCCCCGGAGCGATATTAAGCGTTTCAATGTCGGGAAACTCTTTTAGACGGTTTGGGCCCTCGTCCCGGCGAATTGAGAGAGGACTTCTTCACCCTGCGGACCGTGATGTGGGAGGAAGGCCGCGTGAAGATGATAGACCAGACGGCGCTGCCCCAGCGCCTGTTCTACAGGAGCTTCGATTCCTGGGAAGGAGTTGCCGACGCAGTCCGGCGCATGGTCGTGAGGGGTGCCCCAGCGATTGGCGTGGCAGCGGCCATGGGGGTGGCGCTGGCTGCATCCGGCTCTCCCGCCGAGGACCGCGAGCAACTCTTGAAGGACATCGACAGGGCCGCCGAGGGCCTCAGGCAGACCCGCCCCACGGCCGTGAACCTGTTCTGGGGGATCGACAGGGTCGTCGAGGCGGCCAGGAAGGCAGGCCCCAGCGTCGAGAGGATTAAGCATGTCGCCGTGGAGGAGGCGAAGAGGATGGCCGAGGAGGACGTGGAGACGAACAGGAGGCTCGGGAAGTTCGGCGCCAGTCTGCTGGAAGACGGCGACGTCGTGATGACGCAGTGCAACGCGGGGGCGCTGGCCACCGTGGGATACGGCACGGCTCTGGGGGTCATCAGGGCCGCCCGCGAAGCCGGGAAGTGCGTGAAGGTCATCGCAAACGAGACGCGTCCCGCCTTGCAGGGCTCGCGGTTGACGGCCTTCGAGCTCGCCCGGGACGGCTTCCACTGCACGCTGATCTCTGACACGGCCGTCGGGTTCATGATGAGTAGCGGCAGGGTCGACAAGGTGATAGTGGGCGCAGACAGGATCACCAATGACGGCTACGTCTTCAACAAAATCGGGACCTACCAGGTCGCGGTCCTGGCTGACAGGCACGGCATCCCGTTCTATGTCGCTGCGCCGGCCTCGACCTTCGACCTGAAGAGATCCCACGACCAGGTGGTGATAGAAGAGAGGGCCTACGACGAAGTCGTGCGTGTGAAGGGAAGGAGGATAGCACCAAAGGGAGTGTCGGTGGCGAACCCTGCCTTCGACAGGACTCCTCCAGAGCTCGTCTCAGCGATCATAACGGACCGGGGACTAATAGGACGGCCGGTCGATGGGAACCTCCATTCAGTAATCAGTTAATACCCTCCTCTTTGGGTGTGCACCTCGGGCCCGTAGCCTAGTACGGATAGGGCATCGAGGACCAACCACAGGTTCGTGCATGCCTTCGGTACCCTCCATGAAGAAAGCCGAGGGTCGCGGGTTCAAATCCTGCCGGGCCCGCCAGTAAACCTTCCCCGACCTCAGTTCATCTCGGGCAGCTGAGATGTTGGAGCGGTCTCCGAGATTCTCGGTCGAGCATGGCGATACTCCTTTGCGTAGTCCGCGGCGCCCATCGAAGTTGAAATCCCCGATTTGGTATTGATGCAGCGATTCTCGGGGTTAGGCTCGTAGCCTCGTGCCGCAATTCTTGCAGAATAACTCGTCCTCGAGTACTTTCTCATGGCATTTCGGGCATGAAGTGTCGGCTCGGGCAGCAGGCTGAGCCTGGTCGAGCATGCCCCCCGGCCTGCCCGTCTCTCTCCTCAATGCGTAACCAATCCCCAGCCCAACCAACAGAAGGACGGCCATCAGTCCATAGCCCCAGGAGGGCACAGTCTGGATGGTCTGGGCTGCGGTGCTCGTGACCCTCGTAGTCTGCGTGCTGGTCACCGTGCTCGGCGGCGCAGTCACGGTGTTGGTTACAGTCAGAGTCGTTGGTTGGGTCGAAGTCACAGTCGTCGTGATAGGCATCGTGATGGTGGCAGTAATCGTCTGCGTCTGAGTTGACATCTGCGTCGTAGTAAGGGTGACTGTGGTCGTAGTCGTAGTCGTAGTCGAGGCTGTTGAGGTCGTCGCAGATGTTGACGAAGAGGATGACGTGCTGCTAGAGGATGACGTGCTGTTGGTCAACAAACCCGTTATGAACCCATGGGCGTTGCTGTACTCGGTCGCTCCGTTTGAGGAGAAAGGCTGGAACTGTGTCGGGTTGGCGTAACTCACTGGCGAGATTGTCTGGTCGAAGGACACTGTGCTTCCAAGAACCCCGTTGAATTCATCGATCCACATCCAAGCAGAGGAGAAGGCGACGTCAGACTCGCTGTAGGTCACCTCCTGCATGTTGCCATGGTATGGCTCTGCATGGTACTGCTCAGTCAGCAGGCCCGTCCAGTAACCCTCAGAATTGGACACGCCGAGAGGAAGACCAATGAAGGCCGTCGCACCTTCAGCGCTGAAGCTCTCGAAGGCGCTCGCCTTTGTGTTCCAGTCATAACCGGTCATGGTGACGTTTCCAGCGACGAAGGAGAGAGCAAGATTCACGTTGTCGTTCGCATTCACTGGAGCTGAGAAGTTCAGGAGACCTCCACTCCCATCGGTGGGGAAGATCGAGTTACCCGAGGCGTCGAAGGTCTCGTAGAGAAACGTAAAGCCGCTCTGGTAGCCGCCGTCGTTATACGGCCAGTTCCAGGCAAGTCCCGCCTCGTACCAGTAGCCTGTATTCGAGAGGCCGGTGACAAGATACCCCGGCCCGGCTCCGTAGCTGTCGCTGAACGACTGCTCAACCGCCGTGACATTGAAGCTGAGACCGTGGATGGGGCTCTGGGTATATGTCAGAGCCATCAGCTCATCATAGTTCAGCGAGACGTTCAGACTCTGGGCACCTGCGAAGTGCCTCGGGGCGGTGCTCATGGGATAACCCTGGTTCTGCATCGATGCGTCTCGGCCAACTTGAGCCGCTCCGTTGATACCCGGGATGGCAAACATCGTGACCAAGAGACAGGCCAACAGCGAAACGGCCATGAACCGGTTCAACACCAATCTCAATGAGTCTTCCATCTCGGCAGGTTTCAGGCCGTCGCCGGCAGGTTCCCTCACTTTAAGATGTTCGGTGGCTACTGTCCAGGGCCCAATACCATTGCTGCACTAGCCGCTCAGGAAGGAGGCCCGCCGCTTGAATTCTTTCATGAGTTTTTCTCAGCGGCGAGGTCGAACCTGTCAAGGTTCATCACCTTGTTCCACACCGCCACGAAGTCGTGCACGAACTTCTTCCTGGAGTCCTCGTATGCGTAGACTTCCGCCAGGGCCCTGAGTTGGGAGTTCGAACCGAAGATGAGGTCGACACGGGTGCCGGTCCACTTGAGCTCGCCCGTTGCGCGATCGCGACCCTCGAACACGTCTCCGCCTTCCGAGCTTGCATTCCAGGTTGTGCTCATGTCGAGAAGGTTCACGAAGAAGTCGTTCGTCAGGATACCGGGAAGCTTGGTGAAGACGCCGTGCTGGGAATGTCGGAAATTGATGTCCAGGACGCGCAGGCCGCCGATGAGAACGGTCATCTCAGGCGCCGTCAGCGTCAGCAACTGCGCCCGGTCGACCAGCAGTTCTTCGGCCGATACAGAGAACTTTGTCTTGAGGTAATTGCGGAACCCATCTGCGATTGGCTCGAGCACGGCAAAGGACGCCTCATCGGTCTGCTCCTGCGAGGCGTCCATGCGTCCCGGCGTGAAGGGAACCGTCACCTCGTGGTCCGCGCTCTTCGCAGCCTGCTCGACGCCGGCGCAACCGGCCAGAACGATCAGGTCGGCCAGTGATACATTCTTGCCGCCGGACTGCGCGCTGTTGAACGCGCTCTGGATGCCCTCCAGGGTCCTGAGCACCTTCGCCAGCTGGGCGGGCTGGTTCACTTCCCAGTCCTTCTGAGGCGCCAGACGAATGCGGGCACCGTTGGCGCCGCCGCGCTTGTCGGAGCCGCGGAAGGTCGAAGCTGAAGCCCAGGCGGTCGAAATCAACTCCGGCACCGAGAGGCCGGAAGCCAGGATCTTGCCCTTGAGGGAGGCGATGTCCGACGTGTCAATCAGCCTGTGGTTGACGGCAGGGATGGGGTCTTGCCAGATGAGCTCTTCTGATGGAACCTCCGGCCCGAGATAGCGCGTGCGTGGGCCCATGTCGCGGTGCGTTAGCTTGAACCACGCCCGGGCGAACGCGTCCGCGAACTGGTCCGGATTCTCCATGAAGCGCCGCGAAATCCTTTCGTAGACAGGGTCGAACCTCAAGGCGAGGTCCGTGGTCAGCATGGAAGGCGCGTGACGCTTTGACGGGTCCTGCGCGTCCGGCACAGTGCCGGCGCCTGCGCCACCCTTGGGCTTCCACTGGTGAGCACCGGCCGGGCTCTTCGTCAGCTCCCATTCGTAGTCGAACAGGTTCCGGAGGAAGTTGTTGCTCCATTGCGTCGGCGTCCGAGTCCAGATGACTTCCAGGCCGCTGGTGATCGCATCATCGCCTTTGCCCGTGCGGAACTTGCTCTTCCAGCCGAGGCCTTGTTCCTCGATGGGGGCGGCTTCGGGCGCGGGGCCCACGAGCGACGCATCGCCAGCGCCATGGGTCTTGCCGAAGGTGTGGCCGCCAGCAATCAGGGCGACGGTTTCCTCGTCGTTCATCGCCATGCGCGCGAAGGTCTCGCGGATGTCCTTGGCGGCAGCGAGCGGATCCGGATTGCGGTTTGGCCCTTCCGGGTTCACATAAATCAAGCCCATCTGCACAGCAGCGAGAGGGTCTTCCAGTTCCCGGTCACCGGAGTAGCGCCTGTCGCCAAGCCACTCCCTCTCGCTCCCCCAGTAGGTGCCCTCTTCGGGCTCCCAGGCGTCTTCGCGCCCTCCGGCGAAACCGAAGGTCTTGAAACCCATCGATTCCAAGGCGACGTTCCCGGCGAGGATCATCAGGTCTGCCCAGGAAATCTTCCGGCCGTATTTCTGCTTGATCGGCCAGAGCAGCCTGCGCGCCTTGTCGAGGTTCACATTGTCGGGCCAGCTGTTAAGGGGCGCGAAGCGCTGGCTGCCTGACCCTGCGCCCCCGCGGCCATCGCCTGTGCGGTAGGTGCCCGCGCTGTGCCAGGCCATTCGGATGAAGAGCGGTCCGTAGTTGCCGAAGTCCGCCGGCCACCAGTCCTGCGACTTCGTCATCAGTTCGCGGAGGTCCTTCTTCACGGCCTGCAAGTCGAGACTCTTGAACTCCCTGGCGTAGCTGAAACCCTCGCCCATTGGATTGGACTTGGGGGAATGCTGGTGCAGGATACCGAGCCTCAGCTGGTTCGGCCACCAGTCTCGGTTCGTCGTGCCGACATTCTTATCCAATTGACATACCCCTCTTGACTAGACCGCGTCTACGTCCGACGCTATTAGGTTTGTGCAATTGAAATCCGACACTCCATCCACGTACTCGACGGATTGGGTTCTCGCGAACCTTTCGCGCCAGCCTCAATCCGTCAGCACTTGGGTTTGGCGCCCACACGCAGCGGCGAAAGCGCTCCGAGCCCCGCCGGACCCGCCTTCTTCTCCTAGGCCACGGAGCAAGCATGTTCGATTGTCCTGCCATGATGAAGGGAAATCCGGATTCCTGTGAGCCACAGACTTATAGCATGTTCATCCCCGCGAACTCGTAGAGCGGCTTGAGCACGGATTCCTCCATCGGTGAGCGACGACTCGGCGTGATACTCTTCACAGACATCGTCGGTTACAGCCTGCTCGCCCAGGAGAAGGCGGTGGGCCTGCTCGAGGAGCACCGTAGGCTTGTTCGGCCTGTCTTTGCCGAGCACGGGGGGCGCGAGATCAAGACCATCGGGGATGCCTTCCTCGTGGAGCTCAACAGCGCGGTCAGCGCCGTCCGTTGCGCCATCGAGATACAGCGCCTGATCTTTGAACAGAACATGAACAGGACCGGCGAAAGAATCCAGGTGCGGATCGGCATTGACGTCGGCGAGGTCATCCACAGCGACCATGACGTCTACGGCGACGCAGTGAATGCGGCCTCGCGGATCGTGTCACTTGCGGAGCCAGGCGGCATCTGCATCAGCAAGCGGGTCTACGACTTCGTCTGGAACGAGGTGGACGTCCAGATCGTCAAGCTGGGACCTGTGGAGCTGAAGAACTTCAAGGTCCCGGTGGAGGTGTACCGGGTGGTGCCGTCGTGGAGGGCGACGGGCAGACCGTTGGGACCGAGTTGGGACGGTCCGAGCATCTCGTCGCTCATGCCGGGCCTTTTCAAGCTCCACCGGCCCACCGCCGACGGAAACAGCCCGCTCGTCCAGAGCGCGTTCATCCTCAACACCTCCGAAGTCCATGTCCTTCCTGTCACCAAGGGGCTTGGGCCGAGACGAGACAAGCGGACGGGGCTCGTCCTCTACGGGGCGCTCAGCGGATACTCGTTCCTCGAGAGATTCATGAGGACGAAGCCGAAAGACTACCATGACCTTCTCCGGACCTCCAGCAAGGAGATTGCGGTCTGGATAGGATCCGCTGGTTTCGGAGACGGGGTAGGCAAACTGCTCCGCGCCTTTGAGGCTACGAGATTCGGAGCCGCAAGGGTCAGCGATCGTGGCATGCACACTCTGGTCACGCTGGCGGACCTGATCGGGACGATGAGGCGGTACTCGCTCGTCTCCGAGATGCGGGTGGAGCAGGTCGGCTCCAAGTTGGTCTCGATCTCATCCGACGCCGAAATCAGGAAAGCGGTCGAGATGATGCTCAAGCTGCGGGTCAGAAGGCTCTTCCTTCAGGGCCACTCCGAAGAATTCATCTCGAGCAGGTCGGTGATCGATTTCATGTTCTCTCCGGAGCGACTTCGTGTTGCTCAAAGGAGACCGGAGAATTGGTTCGACTCCAAAGTCTCGGTGCTCGGCCTGCGAAGCGCCCGCGTCGTGCATCCCAGCGCGTCGCTAAACGAGGCGGCAAGGATAATCGGAGACGAACCCGATGACTGCCTTGTCTCGGCAGGCGGGCTGATCATATCCCGCTGGGACCTGCTAATGAAACCCTGGAAGCTGGGCCGGCTGAGTCCCGGTGGGTCTGCGACCAAAGCCTGAGAGACGCGCGCCCTCATCCTCTTCCGCTCGTTCCCGAGTGGGACGAAGGCATCCGGTCCGGGAGCTTGGTCTCCACCGGCGATGGAGGGCGCGGAACCCGGGGAATTCCCACTGGACTCTCCCGGTGTGGGGATCCTCAGTGGGGCGACCCGAAGGCCCGGTCTCCCGCGTCCCCGAGCCCCGGCACGATGTAACCGTGCTCGTCCAACCCCGGGTCGACTGCGCAGGTGTAGAATTCTGCTTCCGGGAACTCCTTGCCCACGTAGTCTATGCCCTGCTCCGTTGCCAACACCGAGAAGAAGACCAGCCGCTTCGGCTTGCCCCTCTCCATCGTCCTCCTCGCGACATGCAGGAGGGTGTGGCCCGTAGCCAGCATCGGGTCTGCGATTATCACGATGTCGTCCGGGTGGATGTCGGGGATCTTGGCGTAGTTGATCTCGATGGGGAAATCGGGCGCCTTGCCCCTCCAGGCGCTAATGATTCCCGTCCTTGCCATGGGGAGTTCCTTGTACATCCCGTCCACGAACGGGATTGAGGCGCGGAGAATGAGGATTATCTCTATCTTGTCGTTTCCCTTCACCTTGTAGCCCGTTGTCTTTCCGAACGGCGTCTCGACCGTGAACTCCTGGGTCTCGAGGGTCCGAAGGAACTCGTGGGCCATGAGCCTGCCGAGGCGGAAGATGGCCTTGCGGAAGGCGACCTGGTTTGTCTGCTTATCCCTGGCCAGGGTGAGCTGTTCGAGAACCATTGGGTGCCGCACCACCGTCACTTTCGGCCCGGTCATGGGTTCCGTGCACGGCGTGAGAGAAGACGGTATATAAGGGGTAGACTTCTCCACGCGCAAGGCGGTCCTCCTCACCCGCTGGTCAGTATGAACGTCTTGACCTTGTTTCCCTCGAGGTTGACCAGGGCCCCCCGGAGGATTCCGTCCCCGTACTCGCTCCCCGGGTTGAGGCAGAGCGTCCTTCCTATCCTCACAAAGCCCCTTGATTCGTGAATGTGGCCGTGCAGACCGAGCAGAGGCTGGTGCTTCTCGATGGAGGCCCTGACGGCCGTGCTCCCCACGTGAATCATCTTAACGGTCAGGCCGTCCTTGACGTACCTGAACTCCGCATCGACGGCCGGGGCCTTGTCGAGCTCGGTCTCGAAGGGAGGAACGTGTAGATTGAATATCGAATTCTCCGGTCTTGAGATGCCGGAGGCCAGCCGCTCGATCATCCCGCCCAGTTCCTCCTCCGTCACCTCCCGGGGGCTGTTCCAGGGGGTCCTGTTGGCGTAGCCCAGGGTGATCATCTCGTAGCCGCCGTCGAGCTGCACGACCCTGTTCTCCGGGTTGACGAGATGGCCCGAGTCCACCAGCAGCCGGTCAATCTCCAGTTTGTCGTCGTTTCCCGGCGAGATGTAGCACTTGACTTCGGTCCCCTTCAGCCGTTCTTCGGCTAGGTTCAGCCAGGTCGTCAGAGTCGCCAAGATGCATTCGTTGAAGACCCGTTCCATCTTCTCTTGCGATGTGTTCAGCTCCTCGATCTCCGCGGGGTTCGTCACGTAGCTGTACTGTCCGGCGTCGCTGATCTTCTTGCGCGTCTCACCCAGCTGCGACCCGGCTATCGTCACATGCTCCCCGAAGAGCGTGAGCGCGTACCGTCCGTCGCCCTGTTCCACGATCGGGATGAGCATCTTGCCGGTTATGTCGCCGCCCAGGATCAGGGCGTCAGCCTTGTACACCTTCGCGGCGTTGAGGAACTTCCTGAAGCACCTGTCGGAGCCATGGACGTCGGTGATGAAGAATAACCGGGTCAACCTTGCGGCCGCGGGTTCCTGCGGTCTATAAAATCATGTGCCCAGCGCCTCGCTCCGGCTCAGTCGCGTCAAATGGCGACAGGCCACGCCCACCATGCCCGACCACGGACTTGGTGCCGGAGAGAGCCTGGGCCGCCGTTGATTTTTTATGCGAGCAGGCAAAACCAGCACTACTTGCAACTTTTCAAGTGAAATTGCTCAAAGGAACGCTTAAATAACTTGAGAAGGCGCTGGTTAAATCCGGTTTGGGGTCCAAGGTTCCCGTATACGTAAGGGAAAGTACAGGACTCGTCAAGAACGCCAGCCTTCTGGATGCCATCGCCCTCAACATCAGCAACATGTCTGCCGGAGTCGCCCTCGGCACCGTGGGCTTCTCTGTGATCCTGCTCCCTTCAATCACCGGGCTGAACATCGTCTACGCTTCCATCATCGCCTTCATCCTGTCTGTCCCGCAGATCGTGGTCTACACGATGCTCTCGACGCGTCTGGCCCGCACGGGCGGAGACTACGTCTGGGTATCCAGGAGCGTGAACGGCGCCGTCGGTAGCGTGATGACGTTCGCCGGATGGACCATGGGCAACATGCCCTACTTCTCGCTGACGGCGCTCTCGGCGGTGTTCGCCCTGGGTTCGGTCGGCGTCGTCCTGGGAAACAACAGCTTCCTCCAACTGTCGTTGCCCTCGACCACGGCGGGTTCGGCCCCGGTGCCGCAATTCATCATAGCCGCGGCCATAATACTGGCCCTGATCATGGTCAACGTCTTCAGGCCGAACTGGGGTTTCAAGCTCGTTTCGGTGCTTACGATCATTGGTATCGCGACTCTCACGCTGGGGATCCTCTCGCTGGTCGCGGGCGGACAGGCCGGCGTGATCAGCTACATGAACTCGCTCAACGCCCAGGGAGCGAACGAGACCTACTCCTCCGTCGCCGCCGCCTACACGGGGGGAGGCTTCAATTTCGGAAACACCTTCCTCTTCCTGCCCTTCTTCGCGTTCTTCATCTACCCGTACCTGAGCGCGGGGCCGGCTGTCTCCTCTGAGCTGAAGGGAGGAGGACGGACGAAGAAGTGGAACGTCCCCATCGGGGCCGTCGCAGTGTTCCTGCTGGTCACCAGCGCCTTCGCCGCCATGTACTACGCAGGCGGAATCGCCTTCATCAACGCAGCCCTCAGCAACTCTACCCTGGTCTACAACTACTCCTTCAACTTCTGGACGCTGGCGATGGGCGTATCAGGGAATAGCGTCCTGAAGTACGTCCTCGGCATGGGGTGGATTCTCTGGAACGTTCAGATACTGGCGTACTTGGTCATAGTCATGTCGCGGTACCTGTTCGCCCAGGCCTTCGACAGGTTCCTGCCGACTCGGATAGCCTCTCTCAGCACAAGATGGGGCTCCCCCGTGACGGCCTATGTCATCGAGCTGGCCATAGGCGTGGGCCTGGTCGGTGCCGTAATAGCATACTACGGCTCGCTCGTCGCCCTGTACGGCACGGCCGCGCTGACGATGCTCTACTTCGCGACCGTCGGGTTGGCGGCGGTTCTCTATGCCCGCAAGAACGAGAAGGGCATGGCCAAGATTACGATGGCCGTGGCGGGCGCGCTGACCACTGCGGTCTTCCTGGTCTTCGACTACCTCTTCCTGGCCTATCCCGGCATCTGGGGCGGCAACACGCTCGCCTACGGTTACAACGTTTGTGCAGTGGTAGCGGGGGTCCTGATCTACTTCGCCTCCAGGAGGTACCACCTTGCCCGCGGTCTCGATATCTCGATGGTGTTCAAGGAGCTTCCGCCCGAGTAGGGGCCGCGGTTGAGCTCTCCCACAATAACCATCAAACACGCGATCGTGATGCCGTCTGACCCGCGTCCCGATTCGTTCATCCAGGACGGGGCGGTGGTCGTCGCCGATGGGAAGATCGCCGCTGTGGGGAAGACCGAGGACGTGCTCAGGAGCCACTCGCAGAGCGACTTCGTGATTGACGGGTCCCGATCCATCGTCATGCCCGGTCTGATCAGCGCTCACACGCACATCACGGGGGACTTCCTCAGAGGGCTCACCGAGGACATCGACGACCACTTCTACGGTTTCGCGCTGCCGCTGGAGGACTACCTGACAGACGAAATCGCCTATCGCATAGACGTGCTCGGAGCCATCGAGTGCGCCAAGTACGGGATAACGTGCATCAACGACATCTACCACTACTCAGACGCCATGGCGCGCGGGGTCTCCGAGGTAGGCCTGAGGGGGGTAATAGCGCACAAGATATTCGACGTCAACCTGAGGAACCTCGGGCACGACGATTACACGCGAGATGACAACCAAGGGTATCAGAAGCTCAAGACCAACATCAAGCTGATCGAAGACTGGCACGGCCGATTCGATGGAAGGATAACCTGCAGGATAGGGACCCACGCGACGGACACCTGCAGCCCGGAGCTGCTGAAGACCGCCAGGGAAGAGGCTCTCAAGCGCGGGGTGGGTATTCACATCCACGTCGCCCAGTCCGACAGAGAAGCGGCCTATGTCCGGCGGGCCTACGGGAAGACCTCGGTCGGGTTCCTGGACGGGCTCGGGTTCTTTGACAAGGACGTCCTCGCAGCCCACCTGATTCTTGCCAACGAGGAGGACCTGGAGATCATACGCCAGCGCGGGACCGCAATCGGTCACTGCCCGGTGATCTATGGGAAGGTGGGGGCCTATCCGAATCTCGAACTGATGCTCTCCAAGGGCATCCCGGTGGGTCTCGGAGTGGACTGGCTGTCCATGGACATCTGGGAGAACATGCGGCAGCTGATAGCGATCAACCGGGTCCTGTCCAGCGGAAAGAGGACCATGGGTGCCGGCACGGCATTTCACCTGGCCACCATGGGTGGCGCCAGGGCGCTCGGGATGGACCGGGACGTAGGCTCGATCACGGCCGGGAAGAAGGCGGACCTCACCATGGTGGACAGGCGCAGCGCCCACATGGCACCGCTCCGCAACCCGCTCCAGAACACCGTGTACTACGCCAACGGCGGAGACGTCAGGACGGTCATAGTCGACGGGCGCATCGTCGTCGAGGACGGCAGGATGAAGTCGGTCGACGAGGAGAGCGCCATAGACGCCGCCCAGCAGGCCGCCGAGCAGGTCTGGTCAAACATCAACTAGCCGAGGGCGTCGGCCGCGCGGCCGCGCGCCGGGCCAATGCTCGATTGCCAATCTGGCTTAAATAGGAAACCCCAGGCCATCGATGCCTCAGTATGCAGCTAGTGGTCCGCAACGCCCGGCTAAGAGGAAGGGACGGGCTCTTCGAACTGGCGGTCGACGACGGTGTGATCAGGAAGATCGGCAGGAGCGTGAGAGCCAAGGGAGAAGAGGAGGTCGACGCAGGCGGGAACCTTGTGGTGCCTCCCTTCATAGACATGCACTTCCACCTCGACTCGGCCCTGGCCTACGGCGACCCGAGGTTCAACGAGTCAGGAACGCTGCTCGAGGGCATCGAGATCTGGGCGGACAAGAAGAGGAAGATCAGCCAGGATGAGGTTCACGGGAGGGCCGCGAGGATGCTCAAGCTCATGCTCATCCACGGGACCCAGGTCCTGCGGACCAACGCCGACGTCACGGAACCCAGGCAGACGCCGCTGAAGGCCCTCCTCGGTCTGAAGGACGAGTTCAGGAACCTGATGGACATACAGGTGACGGCCTTCCCGCAGGACGGGATCATGACAGACCCTCAGAACAAGGAATCCCTGGAGAAGTCTGTCGAACTCGGCGCGGACAACGTGGGGATGATTCCGCACCACGAGCTCACGAGGGAGGACGGCGTCAGGTCGATAGACTTCGCCTTCGACCTCGCACAGAAGCACGGGAAGGACATCGACGGGCACGTCGACGAGACCGACGACGACCAGTCCAGGTTCCTTGAAGTGGTGGCCTCCCAGTCGATCAAGAGACACTACGAAGGCAGGGTGACGGCGGGGCACGCCACGGCCATGGGTTCCTACAACGACGCCTACGCAGCCAAGCTGTACCGCATCCTGCGCAGGGCCGGCGTGACCGTGGTCGCCAATCCTCTGATCAACATAACCATCCAGGGCCGCTTCGACTCCTATCCGAAGAGGAGGGGGATGGCCCGGGTCAAGGAGCTCACCAACTGGGGAGTAAACGTCGCCCTCGGGCACGACTGCGTCATGGACCCGTGGTATCCTCTGGGCAAGGGGGACATGCTCCAGGCCCTCTTCATGGCTGTTCACGTGGCCCAGCTCACGGGCTACAGGGAGCTGGTGAATTCCTTCGACCTGGTCACGACCAATCCTGCCAGGGCCCTCCGCATCGGCCGGCGCTACGGCGTGGAGGAAGGCAAGCCTGCCAGCATGGTGGTGCTCGAGGCGAAGTCAGAGATTCAGGCGCTGGCCCGGCTCGCCCCTCCCCTCTTCGTCGTCAGGAGTGGCAAGGTGATAGTGAGGAGAAGCCCGACCGTGACCGAGCTGGTGGGGCCGCGCGGCACGGAGAGGCTCGATGCCGCAGAGCTGCTTCAGACAGGCCACTGACCTAGGGTACCAGACCCGCGAGGAAGCGCTTCGCCTCCTCCAGCTCCTTCCCTCCCCTTTCGGTGATCTCGTAGTATCTCCTCCGCTCGACAGTCTGGCTCGTGACCATCCCAGCCGCCTCGAGGCTGTACAGTACCCTGTAGGCCGTCACGTTCCCGCTCCAGAAGCCGAACTCCTCCTTAACCAGCTTCCTGAGCTCATAGCCATATCGGGGCTGAGTCGATAGCAAGAGCAGGATGAAGAACCAGAGGTTCTCCTTCTGGACCTTGTCCTTCAACCTCTCCACGAAACCCATCCCTAGTATCTCCCCACAGTCGTCGTAGCCAGAGCTGTCGGGGCCAAAAGAAACCTTTATCCGCAGATACTTTACCACTATAAAATATGTCTGGTGTAAGGGTCGGCGTCATTGGCGTGGGCAACTGCGCCTCGGGTATCATCCAAGGGGTCCACCTTCGGAGGTTGGGCAACAAGGAGGCTCTGAAGTACGGGAACGATAGGATAGGCCGGTACGGGATCGAGGACATCGAGTTCGTGAGCGCCTTCGATGTGGGGGCGAACAAGATAGGAAAGCCTCTGGCCAAGGCGATCTACCAGCCGCCAAACGTGGTGGACTGGGTTGGCTCCGTGGCGGGCAGCGACGCCATCGTGATGGAGTCCCCGGTGCTGGACGGGGTCGGAATCTTCGTCGACAACAAGATCAAGCCGGTGAAGAGCGGCGTCCCGGTCCCCGTGCTCCGCGAGGCGATTCTCAACCAGCTGAGGAAGACCCGGACGCAGATACTGGTGAACTACCTGCCGGTCGGAAGCCAGAAGGCCACAGAATTCTGGGCCGACGTCGCACTGGAGGCGGGCGTTGGCATGGTCAACTGCATGCCCGTATTCATCGCCTCGCGCAAGGAGTGGGCCAACCGATTCAAGGAGAGGAACGTCCCGATAGTGGGCGACGACGTGAAGGGAGTGGTCGGCGCGACCATCGTCCACAGGACGCTGGCCCAGCTCTGCTCCGACAGGGGAGTCGAGATCACCAAGACCTACCAGATCAACGTGGGAGGAAACACCGACTTCCTCAACATGAAGGAGGCTGCGAGGCTCGAATCCAAGAAGATATCCAAGACCGAGGCAGTGCAGGACGTGCTCTTCGAGCGCCTCCCCGACGACAGAATCTACGTCGGCCCCAGCGACTTCATTCCCTTCCTTGGAAACACCAAGCTGGCGTTCATCAGAGTGGAGGGGAAGATGTTCCCCGGCGTGCCCTTCAACATGGAGGTCCGTCTGGAGGTCGATGACAAGGCCAACTCCGCAGGAGTGGTGGTAGACGCGATAAGGTACTGCAAGGTTGCACTGGACAGGAAGCTCGGCGGGCCCCTGCTCGCACCCAGCGCCTGGCTCATGAAGCACCCACCCGTCCCGATGAGCGACGCCGTGGCCCAGTCCGAGGCCAGGGCCTGGCTCAAGGGAGCTCCTCGACAGACCCCGCCCAAGTGAGTGCATGGGCCCCAGGCCAGGAGAGCCGGTCGGCACCGATTGCAGGTTCAAACAGTATTTATATGAGAACGGGGCACTAATTTCTCATCTAGAGCTGTTGCAGATAATGTCACAAGACAATCCAGATATTCGACAGCAGGTCGATGAAAACAGGGGTTTCCAGAAGAAACTCGAATTGCTAGTCCCGGGACTCAGAGGATACAGAACCCTCGAGGACCTCCGTGCGGCTGACAGCCTTCTTCGCAATCAGGTGGCCGATAAGCTCGACCAGACCAAGGGCAACCTGGAATCGCTGCGCAAGCAGATGGCGACCGCGGGCGATTACACCAACCTGACTTCGGTGGGTTCGCTCATCTCACAGGTCCAGCAGCTGGGAGGAGAGGTCAGACACGCCCAGCAGGGATACTCGGGCTGGGTCCCAACCATAGCCATCAACCCGGACAAGCTCAACAAGCTCTACGAGTACGACTATGGCTTCGTGAACTCGGCCGTCCAGCTCCAGTCGTCCACCTCGCCCTCCAGCCTCGCCTACGACACAACCGCCCCGAACTCTGTCCAGACCGCCCTCTCCAGCGTGAGCGGCGCCGTCTCCGACTTCAAGCAGAAGTGGTCGGTGCGGATGGAAGCGATAGAGAATATATTGGTCCAGTAGTGGTGAAAGAGTATGAGTGGTTTGTTCGGCAAGAAATCAGACATCCCGCCGACGGGCGGCAGTGTGCTTGGCTCGATAACTATCAACTGGGAGGACCAGTACAAGCAGAACAACGTGATGTGGAAGGTCCCCCGCAACATAAGGCTCAATGACAACATTGTCGTCAGGGAGGACGAGATCGCCGTCTTCTACCGAGACGGGAAGGTCCTCACCTACTTCGACCAGCCCAACAGGTACGCCCTCACGGACTTCAACGCTCCCATCGTGGGGAACCTCCTCAAGTTCTTCACGGGCGTCCAGCAGCAGGCCGAGGTCTACTACCTGCCGAAGAGGTACCTGGATGGGAAGTACGGAAGCACACAGCCCTACCAGTTCACGGACCCCACATTCGGGATAGTCAACCTGAGGGTCTTCGGCGAGTACAGGTGGAAGGTCTCATCCCCGGAGAACTTCATCAACCAGTTCGTGGGCACCTTCGCAGCCGAGACGTCCGACGACGTCGAATCCAGGCTGAAGGAGCAGATGGTCATCCTCGTCTACAACGCTCTGGGGAAGATGAAGAGCCAGGGCCTGAAGATCACTGACCTGGCGGCCAATCTGACGACCATCGAGCAGGCGATTCTCGCGGTTGCCCCCGACAACTTCGGGCAGTACGGAGTCGAGATAAACAAGATCTCGGGCCTGACGATAAGCCTCCCGGACGAAGTGCAGAAGGCGATAGACACGAGGTCCCAGATGCAGGTGCTCGGAGTGAACTACATGCAGTACCAGGCCGGTCAGGCGATGGTCGACGCGGCCAACAATGCTTCAGGAACTGCGGGCGTGGGAGCCGGACTGGGTGTCGGCATCGGAGCGGGAGCCGGGATGGGTTACGCGTTTGGCGGGCAGATGATGCAGGGAATGGCCGGCGGGATGCAGCCGAACAGGTCCTGCCCCAACTGCGGCTCACTGATTGCGGCCTCGAACACCTTCTGCCCCAACTGCGGTGCTTCGTTGCAGCAGGCGCAGCCCCAGCCCCAGGCGAAGGCCCAGAGCTGCGCCAAGTGCGGTTCGCCTCTTCAGGCAGGCGCCAAGTTCTGCCCCAACTGCGGTGCCGCCGTCGCCCAGCCGGCGCAGGCGAGCCAGCCCGCGCAGACCAAGGCCTGCCCGAGCTGCGGGGCGACCGTGGCGGGCGACTCCAAGTTCTGCCCCCAGTGCGGGAAGCCGATCTAGGGTCGCTGGGGAACCATGGCCTACTGCCCCAGGTGCGGCACCCAGGTTCCCGACGACGCGGCCTACTGCATGAAGTGCGGCGCGAGCATCAACCCCGGCGCACCGGCGCCGCTGGCCCAGCCGGCCCCAAAGGCGCCCGTGATCGCACCCATGGGGGCGACCTCTCTCAAGTGCCCCACCTGCGGAGCGCCCATCTCACCGAAGTTCGGCGAGATGGTGATAACCTGCGAGTACTGCGGAAGCGGAATCTCCCTCGGCAACGACGGCTGGTCGAGCATCCAGAACCAGACGATGCTCCCCATCAACTTCTCTGACAGGGATCAGATGACCGCCCGGATTCACCAGCTCATGGACCAGGGGATCATGCACAGGCACCTGCAGGAGAGCTCGACGCTCGTCGACATGAACCTCTCGCTCGTTCCCTACTGGATCGTCCCGGTCTCGGCCCGGACTTCGATCGTCGCCAGCGACGTCGTGATGGAGGCTGCCAACGTCGCGACGACCGCGGCGCTCTTCAGCGTCATGGCCGGCGGCTTCCGCAGGGCTCTGCCGATCCAGTCCGCTGTGAGGTTCGGAAGCGGTTTCCGCCTGGGTCTGGGCGGCGCGGCCGGCCTGGGCATGGTGTACGGCGGGTTCGGCATGATGGGCGGGGGAGGAGGCGCCCGGAAGACCGCAGAGCTCGACAACAACTACAACTTCCCGGTCGTCGCCCTGAAGGCCCTGAGCGAGTACCAGCCGAAGAACTACTCCTTCAACCTCACCGAGAGAGCGCTCTTCGACCTCACGAAGGTGCCAAAGGGCATACCCGTCCTCAATGGAGACATCGGGGAGGAGGACGCCAAGAACCAGGCGAGGACGTTCGTCACCCAGGTGCAGTCCGACAAGGCGCACGCCCAGCATCACATGATCCAGCAGCTGAACACCGAGGTGGACGTCGGGGACGCCGAGCTGCTGCACGCGCCAATCTGGTTCGCCAAGTACAGCCACAAGGGAAAGGACATCGTGCTGATCCTGGACGCCAACGTCGGAGCGCCCGTCAACGTGATGGGGCTCGACTAGCCCTTCCGCACCAGCGGCCTGAGCGCTCCCAGCAGAGCGTCGGCCTCCTCCAGTGTGTTGTAGAAGTGCGGAGAGGCCCGGATGGAGCCGAACCGTCCCGAGACGACCAGATTCTGCTTCATCAGTGCTCGCACGACCCCCTGCTGCCGCCTGCTCGCGAAGCTGACTATGCCTGAGCCCTCGTTCTTCTCCGGCGACGGGGTGATCACCTCCAAGCCCATCTCGGCGAAGCCTTCCTGAATCCGTCCCCTGATCTTCTTGATCCGACTGAAGCGATAGTCAATCCCGTTCTCCAGGGCGAACCTCATCGCCTCGATGGCCCCGGTGACGCAGACGGCTGCCCAGGTGCCCCACTCGAACCTCGCTGCGGTCGCTGCCGGTTCGGCCCTGTCCAGGGGGAAGGGGACGTCGAACGGGTCCCTGCCTTCGAGCATCCTGTCGACGACGTTTCCCTCGACCCCAAGCCAGCCGAGGTAGGACGGGCGAAGGTCCTCGAGCAGTTCCCGGTCGACGTAGATGCAGGCCACCCCATGGGGGCCGCAGAGCCACTTGTAGAACCCCGAAACCAGAACGTCGATTCCGTCCTTCTTGGCGTCGAAGGGGAACACTCCGAGCGCGTGGAACGAATCGACGAGCAGGAGCGCTCCGTGCCTGTGGGCTATCTCCGAGATCTCCCTGATGTTCTCTCGCGCCCCGCTGTACCACGACACATAGTCCACGGCGACCACCGCCGTGCCGTCGTCCACAGCCGTCGCATAGTCCTCGGTCGGCACCATCCCGCCGCTGGGCTGGAGCACCGAAACTTCGTTGAGGAGGCCGGACTCTCTCATCCTCTGCCACATCATGACGTTGGTGGGGAAGTTCAGCGCGCTCGTCACCACCTTCTTCCTCTTGGTCAGGTCCAGGGCGCTTGCCGCCGTCGAGATTGCCACACTGGCGCTGGGGAGCACGCCGACCTCATCCCTCCTCGCACACACCAGGCTCCCGAAGAGCCTCCTCGCCTCCACGACGTCCCTCATCCATGCGTCCCAGTGCTCCCCATTCTCCGACCAGTCTGCGACGAACCGCCTCATCGCCTCGGTGACACGGGTCGGCGGAAGCCCTGCACCCGCGTTGTCAAGGTAGGTCATCCTAGAGAGCGCAGGGATCTGTTCTCGCTCCTTCGCGGGCCGCATGGACGCCGGGACCCTCTCCGTCGGATTAAAGTCCATCGTCAGGCTCTGCGGATCTCGAAGACGATGAGGGACTCGTAGAACAGGTCCGCCCTCTCGACCTCCCTGACGGAGAGGCCCAGGAGGAGGCAGTGCGACACGAACGTTGCCAGGTCCCCCTGGCTGGACAGCAGCACCAGGACCTGGCCGCCCTTCCTAAGCACCCTGAGCGCGTCCTCAAGGAACCTCATGGGAACCTCGATCCCTCCTCGGCCGCCGTCCACCGCCCTGTCCCCGATCGCCCCTGAGGGCAGGTATGGAGGGTTGAAGGCGACGACGTCGAAGACGCCGTCCCTAAAGCAGCTGGCCCTGTCCGAGAGGACGACCTCCGCAGACCGCCTGGCGAGCCGTGCCTGCTCCAGGGTGGAGAGGTCGGTCCCGACCACGAGGTCGAACCTGGGCAGCAGGGTCTGCAGGACGGCGCCGCTCCCGAAGCCGATCTCCAGGCAGCTGCCGCCCCGTCGTGCCGAGAGGGCCCGGATCAGCAGGGCGGTGTCGTCCGACGGGAGGTACGTCTCCGTTCCTTCGGGGTCCAACGTCGGCGAGGAAGGGGGCTTCTTCGCCTTGTAAACTCTTGGGCGCCTAGGCGACCAGCCTGGAGAGACCGGAGCTGTACTGCGCTGCCTTCTTCGGTGCCCGGGCCAGCTCCTCGGGCAGACCCAGCAGCGAAGCGGCGGTCCTGAGTATCACCTTCCTCTCCCCTTCGGCGATCTTGAACGAGAGGGGAAGCCCCATGGCAAAGTCGGCGACATCCTGGTCGGCGAACGGGAACCTGACTTCCGTGAACCTTGAGCACGCCTGCTCGTCCCTGATGAATGACCTGTCCGCCGCTGCGGCGACGTCACGCTCCATCATGCCGACCGCGGAGGCTTCGCTTTCTCGGGCCTGCAGCGCGTACTTCAGGTATCCACCGAACAGCTCGTCGGCCAGCTGGCCGAGGAGGATGAGCTCGGCGCCGCTCTCGGCGGCCATCCTTGACGTGGTGGAGTAGAGGCACCAGAGCGCCTTGTCCATGGGGTCGGGCTCGAAGGGCAGGTCAAGCGTGCGGACTTCCCGCGCCGCGTCGTCGGCCGTCAGCAAGCTGCCCCGGTGTTCCAGGCCGAGTCGGTCGGCCGCCCTGGCGGCGTGCTCCCTGTCCCTCGACCTCTCGGCGTAGGCGCTGCAGAGCACGACTTCCGTGTGCTTCGCCGCAAGCAGCGCGATAATCGAGCTGTCGAGCCCGCCCGAGAAGGAGACCGCGACCTTCTTGAGGCCCTTCACCCGCCGGGCCACCGACTCCTCAAGCAGCCCGCAGAGCATGAGGGAGGCTTCGCCAATCTCCGATGGGCGCGGTCCGTGCGGCGCCGTCGAGAACCGCCGCTCCCCGGAGCCCAGGTCCATCCTCGCGCCTCGCGGAAGCAGCCTGGCGGCCTGCGAGAAGAACCGGTGGTCGCTGGCGACGCACGTGCGGTTCCCGTCGATGTAGAGCGCCCTGGTGCCCATGGGGTCTCTGCCCGCCAGGAGGCGCCCACCCTTACTGGTCACGTAGGCGAACTCGCCCCCCGTCTGCCCGTCCGAGACCTTCTCGGGGTCCTCGGCGAACCCGTGCACCAGGGGGAGCTCTCCCCTCTCCTCAAGGGAATAGGCGACGAAGCACGGGTCCACCTCGCTCCACGCGTCGCCCTGAGGCCCAAACAGCGGACCGGGCCCGAAGAGGACCGCCTTCCTGTGCCTGTCGACCCTGGCGCTGGCCTGCCCTGCCCTCTCCCGTGCGTGCGGTCCCATGAATAGCGCGAACCCGTTCGTCCTCATCTGATGACCTGTTCCTTGATCTTCCCGGCGACCGTGGGGCCGATCTTCTCGACCCTCGCGAGGCTCTCCACGCTGGCCTCCCTGATCGACTTGAGCGTCGTGAAGCCCGCGGAGTAGAGCGACCGCGCCCTCGCCCTCCCTATCCCGTCGAGGCGGGTGAGCTCGACCAGCTCGGCCTTTATCCCGCTCTGGACCCTCCTGCGCAGGAACTCGGTCTCCTTGATCAACTCGAACTTGCCGTAGAGCCTGGCGAGCTCCGAGAGGCAGTAGAGGAGCCAGTCGGCATTCTCGACCGCCCTGTGCAGGTCGCCGGGCTCCACGCCCAGCTTCTCCAGTATGGCGTCGTCCCTCCACTCCTGGATCCAGGCGTCAATCACCATCACGGTCCGCATCTCCTGCAGCAGGTCATCCAGGTCGAGGCGCGACCCCGGGTCGCCGGCGCCCATGAAGGAGCCGCGGTGTGCATCGAGGAACTCGTAGGCCTGGTCGTACTGCTTCTCCCGGAGGGGGAACTTGGGCTCGAAGTCGGGGCTCCTTGTGATGAGGTGGATGAGTCCCAGGGTGTGGTCCTCGGCCTTCCCGATGGCGCCCATGTTCTTCTTGAAGAGGACCCCCGTCACGGGGTCGATGTACAGGGTCGAGACTCTCTTCCCGAAGCCCGTCGCCTGGAAGAGGCCGCCCTTCTCCACAACGAGCTGTTCGCTCAGGAGATACCCGAGCGCCGCGTCGATGTGCCTGCCCACCCTTTCCGCGCCCACCTGGGCGGCGAGCAGGGTCTTGGAGAAGAGGGCCTCGATGTCGCGCCTGGATGACCCGAAGCTGCCGGCGATCGCAGCCAGCAGGTGCACGCGCATCCCCCTCTCCCCTCCCAGCCTCGACTCTATCGGCTCGGGTTCCGTCGCCGTGAAGTGCTCCAGGACTTGGGCAGGGACGTAGGTCGATGGCGGGACTAGGACCGTCTCGCCAAAGTCGTCGTACTGGGGTCTCCCGGCCCGACCTGCCATCTGCCTGTAGTCCAGGACCGAGATCATGGAGTTCATGCCCGTCTCGCCATCGTACCTGCTCAGGTCGGCCACGACCACCCTCCTCGCGGGTAGGTTGACCCCCGCCGCCAGGGTGGGGGTGCTCGAGAGGATCTTTATGGCCCTCATCCTGTAGTAGTCCTCGATTATCTTCCTGTGCTCGTAGGAGAGGCCCGCATGGTGGAAGGCCGAACCCTTCTCCACTATCTCCGCAAGGAGCCTGCTGAGGCCCGTCTCCTCTCCGCTCTCGCGGATTCTGGAGGCTGCCTCGCGGCACAGGATCCGTTCCGACTCGCTGAGGAACCTCGTCGTCAGCTCAGAGCCCTTGGTGGCCAGGCTGACCGCCCTCCGCCTCGTGCCCGCAAAGATGAGGGACTGGCCTCCGCCCTTCACCGAGTCGATGGCCACGTCTATGGGGGCCCCCTGGTTCGACCTGACCAGGGCGACCTCGGAATCCGGGTTGAATATGATCCTGCCGTAGTCGTAGACGCCCTCCCTGAGGGGTACCGGCCTCCAGTCGACGGCGACCAGCTCTGACCTCAGCCAGCGGGCAATCTCGCCGGCGTTGTTGATGGTCGCCGAGAGGGAGATGAGCTGGGCGTCCAGGCCGAGATGGATCACCTTCGTGAGGATCATCTCGAGGGTGGGCCCCCTGTCCCCGCTCCCCGCCAGGTGGACCTCGTCGCAGACGAAGAGGCCAACCGAGTGCAGCCAGCTCACGCCGTGCCGGAGTATCGAGTCGAACTTCTCGTTGGTGAGCACCAGGAGGTCGAACTTACCGAGGACTTCGCCGCTGGCATCGAAGTCTCCCGTGGCTATGGCGCACCTTATCCCGAAGCGTTCGAGCTTCTTGAACTCCGCGAACTTCTCCGAGGCGAGCGCACGAAGGGGGCTGAGGTAGACGACCTTCCTCCCCTCCTTCAGCTTCCTGTAGGCGGCCATCATGGCGATCAGCGTCTTCCCAGACGCGGTCGGACTGGAGATCACCAGGCTCTTCCCCTCCAGGAGCCCCGCCTTCACGGCCGCCTCCTGCGGTGGATAGAGCTCCCTGAAACCCTCCTCTGCCAGGAACGTCGAGAACTCGCTGGGGAACGCCAGCTCATCGAACTTCATGGAGACCGCCGGCTGTCAGGCCTGCACCCGTCTGTAGAACCCCGGCTTGTTCTCCCAGATTATCCCTTCCTTGATCAGTTTCTGAATCATCTTGTCGACCTCGTCATCTCCCTTGAAACGTCCGCTCTTGGCGAGCTCGTCCCTGAAGAGCTTGAGCTCGACGGGCTTCTTCTCCTGACCCTCCATGGTTCTGAAAATCTCCATCGAGGTGGAGAGCTTCCCCCTCTCGCCCGCGGGCTGTCCGAGGAGTATGCCGAAGTCCGCCTTTGTCTTGGTCTCCGTGTCGGTGAGGACGTCCTCGACCATCCTGTTCATGAGCGAGATTGCCGTGAGAGCGTCCTCCTCCAGCACCTGGTCCCTGAGCATCAGCCTGGCCTTGGCGCTCGAGAGACGTATCAGAGACTCCAGGGTCCTCGGCGTCGCCCCTATCTGTCCCTCCGCCACGCTCCTCCTCAGCTGGAGGTAGTACTCCCTCAGGCGGTTCTCCGCCTCCATGGTGAGAGTCGGCGAGATCTTCTTTGCGTAGGCGAAGTACTTCTTCAGAAGGTCGAACTGGACCGGCGGCGGTTCGGTGAAGCCTCTCTTCCGGTGGATGTCCAGGATGTGGGTTGCGAGCTTCTCGTCCTGGGCCGGGGTGGGCGTGTCCTTGACCACGAAGATGAGGTCGAATCTCGTGAGAAGCGGGATTGGCAGGGTGATGTTGTCGGTCAGGTTCTTGTAGGGGTCGTACTTCCCGAAGATGGGGTTCGCCGCGGCCAGGATTGACGTGCGCGCGTTGAGCGTGGCGAAAATTCCTCCCTTGGCTATCGTGACGGTCTGCTGCTCCATCTGCTCGTGGAGGGCGCTTCTGTCGTCCTCCTTCATCTTGTCGAACTCGTCGATGCAGGCTATTCCCTGGTCGGCGAGCACCACGACTCCGGCCTCGAGCATGAACGTGTTCTTCTCCCTGATGACCGCGGCCGAGAGACCCGCGGCGGTCGACCCCTTGCCGGACGCGAACATCCCCCTCGGGGCCACCTGCGAGGCGAACTTCAGCATCTCCGACTTTGCGACGCCCGGGTCTCCCACGATGAAGACGTTGATGTCGCCCCTCAGCTTCGTCCCGTCGGGGAGCACGGTCTGCGGTCCTCCGACGAGCAGGAGGAGTATCGCCTCCTTGACGGCCTCGTGGCCGAGGATGGCGGGGGCCACGGACCGGATGAGCTTCTGGTAGGCGTCTTGGGTGGACGCGACGCTCTTGATCAGGAACTCGTCCTCCTTGGTGATCTGGACCTGGCCCGGGTCCTTGCCCGACACCTCGATCAGGTTGCTGTCGATCTTCGACCTGAAGACCCTGGTCCTGGCCTGCCCGGGCGTGATGTCGAGCTCCGCCCTGACTATGCCGCTCAGCACTATCCTGTCGCCGGGCCTGGCCGTGTTCACGATGTCCCCGACCACATCGACGTCGAAGAACCTGGGCAGCTGGCCCGGAGGCAGTTCCTCGGGCAGCTCCTGGACCCTCAGGATCTGACTGTCGATGAACTCGCTCCTCTTCTCGTCGAGCTCGAGGTTCCTGGTCTCCTCGCAGCCCTCGCACTTCAGCGGCCGCTTGATAACCACGCCCTCCTGGAGCACCATGGTCACGTGCCCGTTCGGGCAGACGAAGGCCCCGTCAGTCAGCAGCGGCCTGAGCTCGGAGCTCCGGACGACCATCCCGGAGACGGCGATCATCTTGTCGAGGTGGGAGGTGTTGACCTTGCGCAGCGGGATCTTGTCGGTGATGCCCCTTATCCTGACGGTGAGCATCTTCTGCACCTGCCCGGCGTACGAGGCGTTCTCGGTGCTGAGGACCTCGAACGCGGCCATCTTGAACTCCCTGAGCGACTCGTCCGGCTGGGACAGCAGCCTCTCCCCCAGGTCGGTGTTGAACTGAATGATGTCCTCGTAGTCGACGATGACGGACCTGTCGCCGGTGGCCGCCAGCTGCGCGATTCTCTCCCTGTACTTGTGGACGCCGCTCTTGTCCTGCCAGGTCCTGAGGAACTCCTCGAAGAGCTCCGAGAGCTTGCGCGTGATTACCGCCAACTAGGTCTCCCCCAGCAACGCTCGCTTCCACTCGTCGGAGAACGACTTGGACGTCGTGAAGAAGAACCTCTCCTCTGGGGTTATCTTGTCCTCCACTGTCTGCAGGCTCGCCGAGGAGCTCATCGAGAGCAGCTTGCTGAGGCGCCTCCCGATGAGGTCGTAGCAGGTGCCCTTCAGCTTCTCGTAGTCCTCCCGCCGGTATTTCCCCGTCTCGGAGCCCTCCTTGATGGTCGCCAGTCTCCTCCTCATCCTCAGGTAGAAGTTCGCCTGAAGAGGAGAGAGCTGTGGCGCGCCCAGCATCTTCTCCCTGGTTAGCGCCTTGAAGATCTCCCCCTCGAAGGGTTCCTCCTGAATCTCCGCTACGTTGAGCTCCGCGAGCTCCTCCGCCACCCACCTTGGAAGTTCCGCCGGCTCCCCCGCCTTCATCTTCGGAACCTCGACGTCGCCCACCTCCATCACGTCGAACGTGGACTTGACCATGACCCTGACTGGGGAGAGCAGGAACTCCCGCTCACGCTGCATGAAGAGGTCAGTGATTACCTTTCCCGCTGGTTCCAACTGCGATCAACTCAATCTCCCGGGAGGGAAATGGCTCGAAGTTCCTCGGGATTAATTAAGTCTAGCCTAGAGTTCTGTCCATCCGCCCACTCCGAATTCGATGGCGCGGGAGTAGACCATCCAGCCGATGGCATTGTCCTCGAAGGCCAGGCCCACCGCCTTGAATATGGTGGTCTCCGATTCGCTCGTCCTTCCCTTCGACCTGCCCGAGGCAAGCCCCGCCAGGTCGCCCATTATGCTGGCCCGGGTGATGGCGCCCTCGGCCAGAGGGATGAGAACGTCTCCGGCCTCTTCCATGGCCGCCTCGACCGAGTCGACGTAGAGTGAGGACCTCGAGACCAGCGCGGTCCCCAGCTCCCTGGAATCCGGCGTGTATGCCCCTATCGCTATGACGTGCGTCCCCGGTCGCACGTCCTCCGCGTCCAGTATGGGGCTCTTGGCAGTGGTGGCCGTGACCACCACGTCAGCCCCGGACGCGGCCTCCCGGACGCTGTCGCTCGCCACCGCCTCCAGGTGCAGCTCCTTCTCGCACCTTTCCACAAGCCTCTTCTGCCTTCCCCTGTCCCGGTCGAAGATCGCCACCCTGCGGATGGCGAGCTGGGAAGCCACGCCGCCTATCTGGTAGAATCCCTGCCCTCCCGCGCCGACCATCGCCAGGCTCTCCGCACCGCTCCGCGCGAGGAACCTGCATGACAGACCCGAAACCGCACCGGTCCTGAGGCCGGTCAGGCTGGTGCCGCCCATCATGCACTTGAGGTCCCCGTCCCTGCCGTCCACGAGCAGCACGACCGCCCGCGTCGACGGGACGTTCCCTCCCAGGTCAGGGTAGATGCTGGCCAGCTTGAGGCTGACCGCGTCTCGCCTGTCGCGGATCAGCGAAGGCATGAGCAGCACGTTCCGCACCTCGGTCATCCGAAACCTCGTGCGCAAGGGCGACTCGACGTGACCCTCTGAGAGGAGCACGAAGGCCCTCTGGAGTTCGTCCACCGCCCCGCGCGTGTCGGCCAGGGAGAGGACCTGCGCGTCGGTGAGTGTGAGTATTCTCAACATTCGCTCCTGGGTCGCTTACCGGCCCGTCTGCCTATTTATGCGGCACCACGAGCAGCCTACTTCTCGGGCGCGCCCTTGTCGGGCTCGTCTTCCAGGCGCCCCATGATCTCGGAGATCTCGGAGCGGCCCATCGTCGCGCTGGGTTTCTCCTTCAGCACACCCTCCGGCCTCACCATCAGTATGACTATTAGCATCGAGCCGAACAACAGGTACTCCAACCAGGTGACGTCGAAGGGCAGTATGTTCTGCAGCAGGTACTTGGTGGCGTTGATGTACTGGAGCAGGAAGACGAAGATGAACGTCCCGATGGCCACTCCGGAGTTGCTCGCGACACCGCCCAGTATGACCATGAGCCAGGGCCAGAACGTCCAGGTGACCCTGTCGTAGATGGCGGGGTTGGTGTCCCCCGTGTAGATCGTGTAGAGCGCGCCGGCGATGCCCGTGATCACGGAGGCGATGATGAGGACGTTCCTCCTGATGGCCACCGTGTCCTTGCCGAGGGCCTCGGACGCGGCCTCGTTGTCTCTCATCGCCCTGAGGGTCCTTCCCAGGGGGGACCTGACCATCCTCTCCGCGTACACGTACACCACGAGCGCCACGGCCGCGATCAGCAGGGTCGCCGCGAGGGTTCCGTACCCGCCTGCCCAGGCGAAGAAGTCTGGAATCCCGATGCCAAGGGTGCCGTTTATGATCGGCGAGTAGTTGCCCAGGAAGATCTGGAAGAAAGCGGCTGCCCCCAGAAGGAGCATGGCGAGATAATCCTCGCGGAGCCTTATCGCAGGGAAGATCGAGATGTAGCCGAGCACTCCGCCAACGAGGGCTCCTATGGCGATGGTCAGCGCTATCAGGATGACCGAGTCAGGGATGTTGTGCTGCAGCATTGCTGTCAGGTTACCCGCGATGATGAAGTTGTCAAGGCCGACCGGGTCTCCCTTCACGTTCATGAGCCAGGCCGAGGCGCGAATGGCGACGCTCCCCGAGAACGCGGCCCCGCCCATGAAGTAGAGGACCTTCCCGAAGTTGGGTATTCCTGCGTAACCCATCTCGAGGTTCAGGCTGATGGTGATGATCAGGTAAAGCGCGAAGAGCGCGAGCAGGGAGGTGAGGAAGCTCGGCCAATTCGTTATGCCGAGGATCGCAAGCGGAGGCACCAACTACTTCTTCCCTCCTGAAACGAGCCTTCTCCAGTCGAGAGAGGCTATCCCGCCAGGAAGCACGAGGAGCGTTATGACCATGACCAGCAACGGGATTCCCGGCTCGTAGGCGGTGACCCAGGCGCCGATGTACTGGGCGCCGAGGGTCGTCACGACAATCTCGCTCCCCCCTACGACCAGACCTCCCAGCACGGCTCCGTAGATGCTCTTGAGTCCCCCCAGGATGCTCCCGGCGAACATCGAGATGAGCAGGACCGACCCTATGTTTGGCGACCCACCCTGCCAGAACGAGTAGAAGACGCCCGCCACTCCTGCGAGACCCCCTGCGATGAACCAGGATGCCAGGTAGACGGACTCCGTGTTTACGCCGACGATTTTGGCAAGGTTGGGGTTCTCGACGGTCGCCCTCATGGCCAGGCCGAACCTTGTCCTCGTTAGGGTCAGATACAACAAAGCCGTTATCAATGCAAGGGCCACAGGCGCTACCACTACTACGCCGTCCACTCCGAGGACCCTGAAGTCGGCCGAAGTCAGGGCGAAGAAGAGTTTGGCGTCGTAGACCTTCTTCGCCTGGTAAAGGTAGTCCGAGTAGATGCCGAAGATTCCGATGAAGACTATGTCAACGGCGAGAGTCGCTATCATCAGGGAGACAACCGAGGCTCCGCGGCGAGAGAGCGGATTCAGGACAAGCACGTACATCGCCACTGCAATAGCCCCTCCCACCAGAAAGGAAATTGGCAATGACTCGTAGGGGTTGATCTTGTTTATGCTCAGAAGGGCGAAACCCGTGTAGAGCCCAGCAGTGACGAGGACTCCTTGCGCGAAGTTGGGGACCTTGGTTGTGATGTATGTGAGGGTCAGACTCACGCTCATCAGAGCGAAGATCGACCCATAGACGATCGCGCTGATTGCATAAGGAGGCAGAGCTGGAATCCAGTTGCACCTAACATGCATAAGTTAGAATCAAGACTTAAATAGTTTGTGAGCCTTTTGTGGCGCTTACGAAAATCATAAGACGTAAGGCTGCATCGAACATCGTAGCAATAGCATTGCTAGTAGTAGGACTAATCGTAGGTGCAGTAATCACCTACGCAGTCAGCCCCAGCACAACCTCGACATCAACTACAACTTCGACCTCAACAATGACCGTGGGCGCAGGGTCAACGGTGACCAGTACGGTCACGGCCAGCGGCTCGAGCGGACTCTCTGGCACTATCACAATCGGAGACCTGACGGACCTCTCCGGGCAACTCCAGGCCATCGGCGCCGAGCAGAAGATTGCCGTGGGCCTTGCCATCACCGACATCAACAACTACCTGACGAGCATCGGTGTCACGAACGTCAAGTTCGCCACAATCACTGAAGACACCGGGCTCAACGCAGCGACCGCACTCACTGATCTGCAGACCTTGGCCGCGGACGGCGTCCAGGTGGTCGTAGGTCCTCTGAGCAGCGGCGAGGCGAGCAACATCCTCCAGTACGCCGATACAAACCACATCGTCCTCATCAGTCCATCATCGACGGCCATCAGCCTCGCCATCCCGAACGACTACCTGTACAGGTTCGTGCCCAACGACGCCGCCCAGAGCTTCGCCATCGCGCGCGCGCTGGTGAGCCAGAACATCAAGGACATCATCGTCGTCAACCAACAGAGCGTCTACGGAACAGGCCTGGCCAACGCAACGATGAACAGATTCGTCGCGCTGGGAGGCCACACCGAAGCGGAGGTCCAGTACAGCCCGTCTGCCACAGACTTCACAGCAACGCTCACCACCGCTCAGAACGAGTATCAGGCAGCGACGGCCAAGTACGGGGCCAGCAGCGTTGCCGTGGTCGCCATAGGCTACCAGGAGGTTGCGAACATGCTCATCCAAGCGAAGAGCAGCTTCCCGGGCATTCTCAAGGCCACCTGGTACGGCTCCGACGGTGAGGCCCAGAACCCAGACTTCACGAACTCCACCAGCGCCGCGGCACCGGTCACTGCACAGGTGAAGCTGATCAGCACGATCGGCGAGTCGCCGGCCGCCTCCGCCAAGACCAACGCATTCGTAGCAGAGTTCAACGCCACAGCGCACGAGACCCCCGACTCATATGCGATTAACGCATATGACGCGACGTGGGTGGCTGCGCTGACCATCCTGGCGACGGGTCAGAACAACGGACAGGCAATCCAGAAGGCCCTACCAAGCATTGCTAACGACTACTTCGGCGCTTCCGGCTGGACACAGCTCCAGGCCTCCGGTGACGAAGCGCCAGTCGGCTACGACGTCTACGAAGTACAGACCATCAGCGGAACCACGCAGTGGGTTCTCGCCGGGTCTTACTCGTCAGCCACCGACACCATAACCTGGCAACCAGGAATGCCTTAAAAGGCGCCTGGTCCCCACCTCTTTTTTGCGCATGTCCGCTCCCGCGGAAATCCTTCAAGTGCAGCAACTGGAGAAGTCCTTCGGCAAGCTTCAGGCCATAGATGGGGTTTCCTTCGGCCTCGAACCGAAGAAGATCACAATTCTCATAGGCCCGAACGGCTCTGGCAAGACCACCCTCGTCAACGTGATCTCGGGGTTCTACAAGCCAGATAGGGGGGAGGTGTTCTACAAATCGAAGCGGATAACCGGATGGGCGCCCCACAGGATATACCGCACCGGGATTGCCAGGACCTTCCAAGTCCCCGCGCTCTTCTCGAAGCTGAACGTGCTTGAGAACATGCTCGTCGCTGAAAAGAGCAACCCCGGTGAGAGCTTCCTGAGGGCTCCGATACGCGGCCTCTGGAAGCGGTCCGAGGAGACTTCGACGGAACGGGCATCGAAGATACTGGAGCTGCTCGGTCTCGCTGCGCTCTGGGAGCGACAGGCCAGCAAGCTGAGTGGGGGGCAGATGAAGCTGCTCGAGATGGGCCGGGCCCTCATGAGCGGTGCCGACGTTTTGCTTCTCGACGAGCCCATCTCAGGGGTCAATCCGACACTGGCCCACGAGATCTTCTCGACGATCGAGAAGCTCAGCACCGAGTTTGGCGTTACGTTCCTCATCATCGAGCACAGGCTGGACATAGCCCTGGGATACGTGGACCACGTGATTGCGATGGCATACGGGAAGATCGTCTCGACGGGGGCCCCGGACAAGGTCATCAGTGATCCTCGCGTGATAGAAGCCTACCTAGGTGCCTAGAATGCTGAAAGTCTCGGAGCTGTGCGCTGGCTACGGGAATCTGCAGATACTGGATGGGGTCTCCATTCAGGCGGCTCCGGGGAAGATAACCGTAATCGTCGGTCCCAATGGCTCCGGGAAGAGCACCCTCCTCAAGTCAGTCTCCGGGATAGCGTCCGTCTTTCGCGGAACCATAACCCTCGACGACCTGGACATCACGCACAGGTCCCCCACGGAGGTGGCCCGGTCGGGGATCGCCTACCTGCCCCAGACCGAGAACGTTTTCACCAACCTGACCGTCCGTGAGAACCTGCGCCTGGCGGGCTACACGGTTCAGGAAGTCGACTACCCTCAGCGAGTCAAGGTGGCGCTGGAGCTGTTCCCGCAGCTCACGAAGTATCTCGGCACCAAGTCCTCGAACCTCAGCGGAGGAGAGAGGCAGATGGTCGCCATGGCCATGGCCCTGATGCGGAAGCCCTCGGTCGTGATGTTCGACGAGCCCACAGCCAACCTTGCGCCGAAGGTGGCGACCCAGGTCCTGGACACGATATCCTCGATTACCAAGGACATGAACCTGACCACCGTGCTGGTGGAGCAGAACGCAAAGCGGGCTCTCGAGATGGGGGACACCGCCTTCCTGCTCGTCAGCGGCAAGACCGTCTTCACCGGAACCTGCAGGGAGCTGCTCGACCACAAGGAACTGGGGCGGCTCTACCTCGGCCTTCAGGTCGCCTAGGCGCGCCGCCTACCCTGATGTTATTATATCCGGACTTGGGGTGTGGTGACACAATGCCCGAGCCGCGGTGTTTCTCCTGATGCCGATCGAGGACCTGATGTGGGTCGAGAAGTACAGGCCCCACAGCCTGGAGGACGTCATCAACCAGACCGAGGTCAAGGAGAGGCTGCGGCCGCTCCTGGAGAAGCAGCAACAGATGCCGCACCTGCTGTTCGCCGGTCCCCCGGGCACGGGGAAGACTACTGTTGCCCAGATTGTGGCCGAGAAGATCCTCGGCGATCTGAAGTCCGACTACACCCTCTCCTTGAACGCCAGCGACGAGAGGGGCATCAACACGATCAGGGAGCGAGTGAAGGTCTTTGCGAACTACTCCGACCGCAGGGAGGGAGTCCCGTTCAGGCTGGTCATTCTGGACGAGGCCGACGAGATGACCAGGGACGCCCAGACCGCCCTGAGGCGCATAATGGAGGAGAGTTCCCGGTTCACGAGGTTCATCCTGGTCTGCAACTACTCCTCGAACATAATCGAGCCGATACAGAGCAGGTGCGCGATATTCAGGTTCAAGAGGGTGGGTTCCGAGGAGGTCGTCGGCTCCCTCAGGAAGATAGCGAAGAGCGAGAAGCTGAAGACCACGGAGAAGGTGCTCGAGGCGGTCTACGAGGCCACCGGCGGCGACCTGAGACAGGCCATCAACCTGCTCCAGGCTGCGGCCACGGACGGGGAGGTGACGATGGAGCGGGTCGACGCCGTGACCGGCGCACTGGTGAAGGAGAGGGTCGCTGAGATCATCAACCTGGCCCTCGGCGGCGACTTCGGAGGCGCGCGACTGAAGCTCGTCGAGCTCACGAAGGTCTACGGAATCCCGGAGTCGGACTTCCTCCGCTTCTCGAACGAGACGATCACGGCAGGGGCCCCGCACATGGCGGAGGCGATCAGGATACTGGCCGAGTACGACTACAGGCTCCTGTTGGGCGCGAATCCCGAGATACAGCTCACCGCCATGCTGGCCGAGCTGGCGGCCCTGGGAGGAAAGTGACAGGATTGGACCTCTCGCTCCCTAGGGGGATCAGGGACATCGATCCCGAGGAGTACGAGCTGCACAGCCGCATACGGACTGTGTTCGACGATCTGGTCAGGGCCTACAACTTCAGAACAATGGAGCCCGCGCCCCTTGAGGCGCTCTCGATACTGCGCGCCAAGAGCGGCAGCCAGGTGGACGACCAGATCTACCACTTCAAGGACAAGGCCGACAGGGAAATCGGGCTGAGGTTCGACCTGACCGTGGGGATGACCCGGTACGTCGCAGGGAAGAAGGGACTGAAGCCCCCTGTGAAGCTCGCGTCCTACGGGGGCGTCTGGCGGTACGACGAGCCGCAGCACGCGAGATACCGGTGGTTCTACCAGTGGGACGTCGAGATATTCGGGCCCCCCTCCATGGACTCCGACGCCGAGGTGATGGACCTGTCCTACAACCTCTTCAGGAGGCTGGGCCTGGGCGAGGTGATTCTCCATGTGGGCGACAGGAGGGTGGTCGAGGAACACATCGGAAAGATGCTCGGCGCCGCCTCGGAGGAAAAGGCCGTCGAGATGATGCGGGCCCTCGACAAGGTCGGGAAGAAGACCGAGGACGAGCTCATCGCCGAGTATGCTGCCAAGGGAGTTGGCAAGGCCGAGATGCAGGACCTGCTTGAGTTCGGAAGGACCGCTGGCTCGCCCGACCAGGTTCTAGCGAGGCTGGATGAGTCCGGGCTCACGTCTGCCGGAGGGCTTCGCGAGCTCAGGGACGCGCTCAGGCAGAGGGGCGTCTCGAACGTTCGGTACGACCTGAGCATCGTCCGGGGGCTCGACTACTACACTGGCATAGTCTTCGAGGTCAAGGACGCGGCCCGCCCCGACCTTGGGTCTCTATGTGGAGGCGGGCGCTTCGACATCCTTCCCAAGATTTTCGGGAGGCCCGACCTCTCGGCCACCGGCGCGGCAGGAGGGGTCGAGAGAATCGCCCTCTCTCTGGGCCCGCGGGATGAAGAGGAAGTCTCGGTCTACGTGGCCTACACGGAGCCGCCCCTAGTGGAGGTCGCCCTCGAGGCGCTGGCCCGGCTGAGGGCCAAGGGGGTCAGGAGTGACGTCGGGCCCCGGGACAAGGGACTGAGGCGGCAGATGGAGGATGCCAGCTCCATGGGCTTCAGGTGGGTGCTGCTCGTCGGGAGAAAGGAGCTCGACTCGGGGAACTTCCTCCTCAAGGACCTCAAGGACGGGTCCGAGAGGCTGGTGCCTTCCGGGGACTTCCTATCCCGCATCGGCATCAGATGAGAGACTTCAGCGGGGACCTGACGCACATCAGGACGGCCTCGGCCTCCTCCATGGTCGTCAGGAACGGGACCTGGAGCTCCACGGCCTTCCTTCGGACCCTGTGTAGGTCCTTCCTCATCCTGTTGAGGTTCGTGCTCAGCGAGACGATGAACGAGGCCTTCCCATTGGTCAGCATCTCGGTCATTTCGTCCACCGTTGCGGCCTTCACCACGCCCTGAGCCAGGCCGCTCGCCAGCGACTGGGTGCTTACGAACCCTATGCCTGCCTCGCCGAATCTCTCTGCCAGGGCTCCCATCTTCTTCAGGTCCGACTTCTCGTCGGTCAGGATTATCCCGGTGTCACCCTTCTGCGGAATCCTGAGCCCTGCGGCTATGAACGCCCTCGCCATCGCCTCCGGAAGCGTGTCACCGAAGCACGCTACCTCGCCTGTGGACCGCATCTCGACGCCGACCGTGGGTTCGGCGCCCTCCATCTGCATGAAGGAGAACTGGGGTGCCTTCACTGCGAACCCCTTTGGCTCGGGTGCGTCCCTGAGCCCCGTGAGCTTTCCTCCCAGCAGGACGGGCGCGGCCAGCTCTATCAGGTTCATCCCGGTGGCCTTGGAGACGAAGGGCATCGAGCGGGAAGCCCTCAGGTTGCACTCGATGACCTGGACGTCGTCCCCTATGACCAGGTACTGGATGTTGAACGGACCCTTCGCGCCCAACTCGCGGGCTATGGCGCGGCTGTAGTCCCGCAGCTTCTGTTTCGCCGCCTCGCCGATTGTAACTGTGGGGATGGTCATGATTGCGTCCCCCGAGTGGACGCCGGCCTTCTCCACATGTTCCATTATGGCGCCGATGACGGTGGTCTCCCCGTCCGAGATGCCATCCACCTCGACCTCCTTGGCGTCCTCGATGAACTTGCTCACCGTGACGGGGTAGTTGGGGTTGACCTCCACGGCCCTGGCGAGGAACGTGTCCAGCTCCGAGCTGTCCCAGATCACCCTCATGGCGGAACCACTGAGCACGTGGGACGGCCTGACTATCACCGGATATCCTACCTCCTCGCAGAAGTCCCTGGCCTTCTTCGTGGACCTGAAGCTCCCCCACTTGGGCTGCGGAATCTCGAGCTTGTCCAGCAGGAATCCAAACCTCTCCCTGTCCTCCGCCCGCTCGATCGACTCCGCCGTCGTCCCCAGCACGCTGACTCCGTTCGTGTCGAGTTCGAGGGCAAGGTCGTTGGGAATCTGCCCTCCCACGCAGAGGACCAGGCCCAGCGGCTTCTCTCTCTCGTAGATCGTAAGCAGCCGCTCGATGGTGAGCTCCTCGAAGTAGAGCCTGTCGCTCATGTCGAAGTCTGTGGAGACTGTCTCGGGATTGCAGTTTACCACCACAACCTCCTCGACGCCGTTGGCCTTCAGGGCCCAGGCCATGTTCATGGTCCCCCAGTCGAACTCGACCGAGCTCCCAATCCTGTAGGGGCCCGCGCCCAGCACCACGACCTTCCTTGCGTTGGTGGGCCTGGCCTCGTCGGTGGCCCCGTTGTAGGTCATGTAGAGGTAGTTCGTGCGAGCCGGCCACTCGGCCGCGAGGGTGTCTATGACCTTGGTGAAGGGCCTGATGTCCATCCTCTCTCTCAGAGACCTGGCGTGCTCCTCATCCATGCCGACGGCCGCGGCCATCTGCTTGTCAGAGAAGCCCAGCTTCTTCGCCTCTCGCACGAGGGTCGGGTCCCTTTCCAGCCCGTCCTTGCCGCTGTTGGTGATGCGGCCGTGCATCTCCACGATGTTCTTGAGCTTCCTGACGAACCAGGGGTCGATGACGCTGAGCCTGCTCACTTCGTCTTCGGGCATGCCCACCATCAGAGCCTCCACCACGTCGAAGATTATCTGGTCCGTGGGGTTCTTGAGCCTCTCCTTCAGGACGGCCAGGTCGTCGGTCTCGACGAACCGCCTGATCACGCCGTCGTACCTGATGTTGAGCATCCTGGCCGCCTTCTGGACTGCCTCCTCGAAGTTCCTGCCTATGGCCATGATCTCCCCGATGGACTTCATCGCCGTGCCGATGCTCCTCGAGGCTCCCTCGAACTTCTTGGTGTCCCACCGCGGCATCTTGACCACGACGTAGTCGAGCGAGGGCTCGAAGAGGGCCGTCGTCACCCCCGTGACCTTGTTCCTCAGCTCGTCGAGGGTGTAACCCAGGCAGATCTTCGCTGCGATGTAGGCTATGGGGTAGCCGGTGGCCTTCGACGCGAGGGCGGAGGACCTCGAGAGTCTGGCGTTGATCTCGATGGCGTTGTAGCGCTCGGACCATGGTTCCAGCGCGAACTGCATGTTGCATTCGCCGAGCACGCCGCACTTCGCCGCCGCCTTTAGCGAGAGGGACCGGAGCATGTGGTACTCTCTGTTCGTGATGGTCTGCGAGGGCGCTACGACGATGTTGTCGCCCGTGTGGACCCTCATGCTCAGGACGTTCTCCATGTTGCAGACTATCATGCTGTTCTCGTTCTTGTCCCTCATTACCTCGTACTCTATCTGCTTCCAGTGACCGATGTACTCCTCGATCAGAACCTGGTGGGCGATGCTGAGGTTGAGCCCCCTCTGGACTATTTCGGCCAGCTCCTTGTCGTTCCGGGCGACGCCGCCCCCCCTCCCTCCAAGCGTGTAGGCGACCCGGAGGATGACCGGGTAGCCAATCTCCTTGACGATTCTGCGCGCGTCGTCCAGGGAGTAGGCGGGCTTGCTCCTGGGGACCGAGATGCCCACATCTTGCATCGCCTCCTTGAACAACTCGCGGTCTTCCGTGATGTCTATTCCGGAGATCGGGGTGCCCAGGACCTTCACGTCGTATTTCTGGAGGGTTCCCCTCCTGGCCAGGCCCACCCCGCAGTTCAGCGCAGTCTGACCTCCGAACCCGAGCATTATGGCGTCCGGCCGCTCCTTCTCTATCACCGCCGTTACGAAGTCGGGGTTCACGGGAAGGAAGTAGATCCTGTCTGCCATGCGGGTGTCGGTCTGTATGGTCGCAATGTTCGGATTGACCAGTAGGGAAGTCACGCCCTCCTCCCTGAGGGCCTTGAGGCACTGGCTGCCGGAGTAGTCGAATTGGCGGCCGCTTTAGCGGCTCTCGCCGGCTTCTCCGATCTTTATTGCCCCGCTTCCAAGTACGATGGCTTTCTTCACGCTCTCATGGTTCGAACTCTCTCACCTTCCAAACTGCCCTTTTCCGTAAGCGAAGCGAACCTGTCGAAGATGAACTGAGCGTCATAGGGGCCGGGAGAGGCCTCCGGGTGGAATTGGACGGAGATGCAGGGCTTCTTCGAATGCATCAGCCCTTCTATGCTCCTGTCGTCGGCGTTCATGAACCACGGCTTCAGGTCTGTCTTCGCCAGGCTGTTCCCGTCCACGGAGTAGCCGTGGTTCTCGCTCGTAACGAATCCCTTGCCCGAGAAGAGGTCGACCACAGGCTTGTTCTGGCCTCTGTGGCCGTACTTCAGCTTGTAGGTGGTCGCGCCCTGCGAGATAGCGACGAGCTGCTGCCCCAGGCAGATTCCCAGGATGGGCACATCGGACTCGATGAGCCTCGAGGTAGTCGCGATGGTGTCGCCGCAGAGCTGGGGGTCTCCCGGCCCGTTGCTCACGACCACGCCGACCGGGTCGTGCTTCATGATGTCGGAGTAGGAGTAGTCGAAGGGTGCTCTCACGACGCTGTACCCCCTGCTGAGGAGGTTGCGTATTATGCTGAGCTTCGTCCCGCAGTCGAGGAGCACGACCGTCCTCTCCGAGTCGCCGTAGACCTTCGCCTTCTTCGGCGAGACCTTCCGCACGAAATCTATGGAGCCGTAGTTCGTGGATTGCTTGAGCAACCTCAGAAGCTCGCTCCTCGACGAGAGCTCGACGCCGTTTGCCAGCACTCCCATCATCACGCCCCTCTCCCGGAGCTTCGTGACCAGCGCCCTCGTGTCAATGTCGCTTATGCCGGGTATGCCTTCACTGCGCATCCACTCGGAGATTGTGCGCCTCGAGTCCCAGTGGTTTGGCCGTTCGCAGTTCTCCTGCACCACTATCCCGCTGACCTTGATGGACTCCGACTCGAACTGCCTCGGCAGTCCCATGATGTCGAGGCTGTCATCGCTCGGGACCCCGTAGTTGCCGATGAGGGGGTAGGTGAATGTGAGGACCTGCCCTGCGTACGAGGGGTCCGTCATGGATTCAGGGTATCCGACCATCCCCGTCGTGAACACGACCTCGGCCACGGTCGTCGTTTCGGCGCCGAAGCCCTTCCCGAGGAAGAGTGAACCATCCTCGAGAAGAAGGACGGCCGGGTTGCTCCCCTCAGTTTTCTCCATAAGGTCTCTTAAAGAATATACGCTCAGGCCGGTGTATTTTTAAACACTTTGACTGTTCCGCGCCTCCAGAGGGCGCGGGGACTCGCTTGATTCGAGCCGCTTCCTCTCCTCCGTTATGAGGTCTGTCAGCGCGGTGAAGGCTTTCCCCACCTCCTTCATCTTCACCACGATGATGGTGTCTGTGTGGCAGCTGACCGTGTCCTCGATGTTGACGTGCCTCCTGGCTATCTGGTTGTAGAAGTTGATCAGGCACCCTGGCGTGGTCCTGATCTTGATCGGGCTCTGGACGATGATCGCAGCGTAGTCGCCTCCCTCCTCCAGAATGACAGAGTCGGGAAGCCTGTCTCTGACCCTCTTGTGAAGCTTCTGGTCGAAGATCAGGGTTATGGAGGATATGCTCTCCGAGACGTGGAGGAAGTCGTGCTGGTGGCTGGCCAGCATGGAGCTGACTGTCTCCAGCGTCTTTCTCGTCTTTTCCACCGAGATCTTGGAGACGTGGGTCCTTACGTTCACGACGCTCTCCGCTATCACCATCCTGATCTCTTCGGACGCCACCGTGTAATCTCCCCGAAGCCGTTTCAGAGAGGTGATCACGCTCTCCTGGTTCACCTCCCGCCCAAGCTTCTCGGATATCCTCGGCTGTATCATCCTGGCGACCGCGCTAATGTTGGCGTAGTCCCTGGCCAGGGCGTCCTGGAGCGACAGATCATAGTCGATCTCCTCCCTGACCGCCGCGATTATCCCGCCCGGGGTGACCGATTTCGTGACAAGAGCACCCTTAATTGGGTGCTTTATGGCCAAAATCTATAAAAACGTTTCAATGAGGGTCAAAAATCCTTGAAGGAGAAGATTGTTCTCGCCTACTCCGGCGGCCTGGACACTTCGGTAATAATCAAGTGGCTGCAGGAGAAGTACGGCGCTGAGGTGATCACGCTGACCCTCGACCTGGGCCAGAGGGAGGACTTCAAGGAGATCGCGGCGAGGTCCAAGGCCGTCGGCGCGGCGAAGCACTACGAGGTCGACGTGAAGGACGAGTTCGTCCGCGACTACGTCCTGCCCTCTGTCCTTGCCAACGGGATGTACGAGGGCAAGTATCCGCTGGCCACGGCGCTCGGGCGCCCGCTCATCGCCACCAAGCTCGTCGAGGTGGCTGAGATGGAAGGCGCGTCGGCCGTCGCCCACGGTTGCACCGGCAAGGGCAACGACCAGGTGAGGCTCGACGTCACAGTGAGGGCGCTCAACCCCTCCATCCGCGTGATAGCGCCGGTGAGGGAGTGGAACATGAGCAGGGACCAGGAGGTCGTCTATGCCAAGAAGCACAACATCCCCATAAAGGCCTCCAACTCCATCTTCAGCATCGACCAGAACCTCTGGGGCCGGGCCATAGAGGCGGGTCCAATAGAGGACTCGAACACCGAGCCTCCAGCCAGCGCATTCGAATGGGTGACCCAGCCGAAGGACGCCCCCGATGTCCCCGGCTACCTTGAGCTCGGATTCCTGGAGGGCGTACCCACCTCGGTCGACGGCGAGGCGATGAGCGCGCTCGCTCTGATCCAATACGTGAACGAGTTTGCTGGGAAGCACGGGGTCGGCATCATAGATCACATCGAGGACAGGCTGGTCGGCATAAAGTCCCGCGAGGTCTACGAGGCCCCGGCCGCCCTCTCGATCATAGAGGCCCACAGGGACTTGGAGCAGCTGGTCCTGACCAGGCACGAGCTTGCGTTCAAGGCGGGCGTCGAGAGAGAGTGGTCATGGCTGGTCTACTCCGGGCTGTGGATGGAGCCACTCCGCTTCGCGCTGGACAGTTTCATCGGGACGACGCAGCGCAGGGTGACCGGGACGGTGCGCCTGAAGCTCTACAAGGGCGGACTGCGGGTGGTTGGCAGAAAGTCGCCGAACTCGCTCTACAGCATCAGCCTCTCCACCTACCGCAAGGGGTCGACCTTCGACCAGTCGTCAGCCGTGGGCTTCATAGAGCTCTGGGGCCTCCAGTCGCGGATAGCGGCGAAGGTGGCGTCGGAGGCCACGGGAGGGAGAAATGCCAAACATACTGAGAGGAAGTCGAGTCAGAAGATCAAGCAAAAGGGCAAATGACTTCGTCTCCTCCATAGGATTCGACGGGCCGCTCGTGAACCATGTGGTGTCGATAAACATGGCCCACATGCTTGCGCTGGCAAGGTCGAAGGAGGTCAGCCCGGAGGTCGCCTCGGCATCGCTGCGATTCCTCATGGGCGTTCCCTCCAATCTCGTCCTGGACCCTTCAACGGAGGACGTCCACCACATGCTCGAACAGGAGGCCATCAAGGCAATCGG